>Ga0209098_1000033_pt1 | contig 140902 bp, 96 predicted proteins | sample AD_JPNHW1_MetaG_FD_184429 | JGI IMG/M metagenome (GOLD analysis project Ga0209098, IMG submission 184429) | Active sludge microbial communities of municipal wastewater-treating anaerobic digesters from Japan - AD_JPNHW1_MetaG (SPAdes) (version 2) | ecosystem: Engineered > Bioreactor > Anaerobic... | reverse complement strand
CAGTTCTGGTCTAAGGAAGGCTTCGCCGCTCTGCTCAATATCGTCGTCAGATACTGGAACGGCGAACTCGACTCCCTGTGGATGGCATCAGCCGCCTGACCCAAGCAAGTGAAACGGAGATGCGCCCAAGCCCCTTCAGCCGAGAAATCAGCCCTTGGTTTTGCCCCCCCCACTCTGCTATATTAAATATTGTTTTTCATATCGTCTGATCCACGCACAAGGAGTTTACCATGCGCACGATTGAAGCCCCCGACCGGCTCGCGTACCGCCGAATGACCACCCATGAGCTGCGAAACGGGTTCGTAGTCGAAGACCTCTTCCAAGCCGGAGCCATAAGCCTCGTGTATACGAACGTGGACCGCGCCGTGGCCGGCGGAATCGTACCCATCGCCGAACAACTCGAGCTGAAGGGCGGACGCGAGATGGCGAGCACCTATTTCTGCGAGCGCCGCGAGGCGGGCGTCATCAACCTGGGCGGTGCCGGCACCGTCGTCGTCGACGGGACCTCTTACGAGATGGCGCCCCGCGAATGCCTTTATATCCGGCGCGGCAGCCGCGGCATCCTTTTTTCCAGCGCTAACCCGGAGAAACCCGCGCAGTTCTACCTCGTCTCCTACCCCGCCCATGCGGACTATCCGACCACCAAAGCCGGGCTCAAGGACGCGAACAGGATCGAACTGGGGTCCTTGGCCGAGTCGAACCGCCGCACGATCTACCAGTATATCCGGCCCGGCTTCATCAAAAGCTGCCAGCTGGTGATGGGCTTCACGGAGTTGCACGAGGGCAGCGTCTGGAACTCCTTCCCGCCCCACACGCACGACCGCCGCACGGAGGTCTACTGCTACTTCGACCTGCCGGCCAACGGCACGGTCATGCACTTTCTGGGCGAGCCCGACGAGACCCGCCACGTGGCCTTGCGCGAAAAGCAGGTGGTGCTCTCCCCCGCCTGGTCCGTACACTGCGGCGCGGGAACCGGCGGCTACGCCTTCGTCTGGGCGATGGGCGGAGAAAACCAAGAATTCGACGACATGGACAAGTGCGACCTCGCCAGATTCCGCTAAGCCCGACACGCTTATGAAAACAGCCGTTTCCCTTTTGCTCATCTTCGCCGCAGGCCTGGTGGAGGCAGGCGACCTGTATATCGCACCGGCGGGCGTCGGGGCCCCCGCCGGCGACGGCACGAGACGCCGCCCGTTCGCATCGTTGACGCAGGCGCGCGACGCCATCCGCACCGCGAAGCGGGCGGGCGACCAGAGCGCATGGACCGTGCACCTGGCCGAAGGAAACTACCCCTTGGCCGCGCCGGTCTTTTTCGAGCCGTGCGATTCGGGCAGCGCCGAAGCGCCCGTCACCTACTCAGGAGAAGGCGCGGGCACCCGCGTCATGGGCGGCCTCCGCGTCGAAGGGTGGCGGGAAACGCCGGAAGGCGACTGGGCCGCGGACATCCCCGTGCGGCCCGACGGCACGCGGGCCTATTTCGAGAGCCTCTACGTGAACGGCCAGCGCGCCGTCCGCGCGCGCCACCCGGACAGCGGGTTCTTCAAGCCCCTGGCGCTGAAGCAGACGTTACTCACCAACGCGGCCCCGCGCGCGGAATACGCCCAGGCGGCCCTCACCGGCCGCCCCGGCGACCTCGCGCCGCTCGCCGCTACGCCGCAAGAAGAGCTCCGCTACGCGCAGGTGGTGGTCCACCACAACTGGGACACCACGCGCCGCATCGTCCTCGGCTTCGACGCGGCTAGCGGCACGCTCCTCACGCAGGGCGCGCGCTGGAAGCCGTGGAACCCTTGGCGCACCAACTCGCTCTACTACGTCGAGAACGTGCGCGCCGCCTTCGACGCCCCGGGCGAGTGGCTCTACGACGGCTGCCGCGGAAAACTCCTTTACCGCCCGCGCAAGGGCGAACGCCTGCCGGGACGCCGCGGCGGCGCGGAAGTTTTCGCGCCGGTCCCCGGCCTCCAGACGCTGGTGGTCCTCAAGGGCGATCCGGCATCCACCAACTTCGTGCGCCACATTTTCTTCAAAGACATCGCCTTCCTTTACACCGACTCGCCGCGCCGCGCCGACCAGATGGACAAGGCGTTCATCGACCCGGCGTTGCTCGGCGCGGCCGACAAGCCCGGCCCCACGCAATTCGAGCCCATGCAGGCCGCGGCCCGGACCGAAGCGGCCGTCATGGCCGACGGCGCGCATAACATCGCCTTCCTCGACTGCGAGGTATCGCACACCGGCGAGTACGGCATCTGGTTCCGCGCGGGCTGCGTCAGCAACCGCATCGAGCGATGCGCGCTCACCGACCTCGGCGGCGGCGGCATCCGCATCGGCGATCCCGGCAACAAGGGCGCGAGCGTCGGCAGCAACGCCGTGGTCACCGCGCTCAACACCTTCGGCACGGCCTTCAATGCGGTGGACAACTGCATCATCAAAGGCGGCGGACGCTTCCACGCCAGCGCGACCGCCGTCTGGATCGGCCACAGCCCGGACAACCGGATCACCCACTGCGAGATCAGCGACCACTTCTACACCGGGGTTTCCGTGGGCTGGGTCTGGGGCTACCAAGGCAGCGTGGCGCAACGCAACCTGATCGCCTTCAACCGCATCCACCAGATCGGCCAGGGCGCGCTGGGCGACATGGGCGGCATCTACACGCTGGGCACCTCCTTCGGCACGCGCATCTGCAACAACGTGATCTTCGACGTGGACTCCTACACGTACGGCGGATGGGGCCTTTATCCCGACGAGGGCTCCGAAGGGATCGTTTTCGAGAACAACCTCGTTTACAACACCAAAGACAGCTCGTTCCATCAGCACTACGGCCGAGACAACGTCGTCCGCAACAACATCCTCTGCTACAGCCGGGAATGTCAGGTGGCCGTAACCCGCATCGAGCCGCACCGCTCGGCCGTCATCGAGCAGAACATCATTTACTGGGACCGCGGCCCCACCTTCAGCGCACGGTACAAAGGGTCGGACAAGGCCCGCGTGGACTGGGCGAAGAACCTCTGGTGGCGCTCGGAGACAACGGCCGATTTCAACGGCAAAACCTTCGCTGAGTGGCAGGCCGCGGGGCGGGACGTCGACGGGCTCGTCGCCGACCCGCGCTTCAAGGATCCGCAACGCCGCGACTTCCGCCTGAAGCGCGGCTCGCCCGCCGAAAAGATCGGCTTCAAACCGTTCGACTACTCGCAGGCCGGAGTCTACGGCACACGCGCCTGGCGGCGCCGCGCGCAACAGTGAGGCACACCATGGATTTCATCAAGAGAACGCTCTTCGCAACCCCGTGGCATGTGATCCGGTTCTTCGTCCCGTTCACGGCGCTCCTCCCGTTTGCCGTCTACCACCTGACCGTCTTCACCCACGTCTACCCCGGCCTCTCGGCGCTCCTGACGGCCGCCGCGGCTGATCTCTGCCCGCAAGAGGACCTTTCCTATCCTCTCTTCACGCTGGTTTCTCACTGGGTGGCGGCGCTCCCCTACGCCACGCTCCCCCTGCGGCTGAACCTGTTCTGTGCGGCGTGCGGGGCTCTGGCAGCCGCCTGTTTCTACCTGCTGACCGCGCGCCTGGTCTTCAGCTTCGCCTGCGAAGACCCGGGCGGCTCCATGGCCGCGCTGCCGCCTCGCACACGCGACGCGGACAGCGACAGCGACGATGACAAGGCCGACAAAGAGGAACGCGGTTTTGCGATGAACGCGGACGGCACGCTCTCGATCCCGGCGTCCGTCAAAGAACATAACCGCCGGGTCTCCCACGCCGCGGTGCTCGGCGGGCTGGGCGCGGCAAGCGCCTTGGCCTTCGGCGCACCCTTCTGGCTGGCCTCCACGCGCCTGTACCCGTACACCTTCGACCTGCTGCTCGTCTTCTTCATCATCAACTTGCTGATCTCCTACGACCAGCGCGCCAATCTCTTCACGCTCTTTCTCGGCGTCTTCCTGCTCTCGGCGTGTTGCGTCGAGTCGCCCCTCTTCCTGCTGCTTCTGCCGGTCGGCGGCTTCTTCCTGCTCCGCGCCATGATCCTGAACGGGCAGGCGACCACCTACCGGGTCCTGTTCGTCGTGTTGGTGGGGCTCGCCGGCGCGGTCCTCGCCGGCTTTCTCCTGTGGCAGGCGGCCAGCCATTGCGCCGCGATCCCGGTCCCGGCGCCTCGCCCCATCCTACGCGTTTATCAGGCCACGGTCCTGGGCGAACTCGTCCGGTGGATTCCCAGCTTCGGCTGGAGCTACGTCTTCGTGCAGGTTCTCTTCCCTTCCGCCATCGCCTTCTTCATCTTCTCCCACTCGTTCCGCCGGAGAACGCTCGTTCTCTTCCTCATGCAGCTCGTGCTGCTCGCGACACTCGTCCCGAGCCTGCTCAACCTCCGCATCTCGCCGTGGGGAATCGCGCGCCTCACTTTCACGATACCCATCTTCAGTTATGTGATCATCGCGCTGCTGACCGGGCTGCTGATCGCCGTCTGGCACCTGATGCGAGAGATCTACGAAGACAAGGTCGACGAGGAGCTCGATTACTACGAATACCGCGACAACCCCTTCGTGTGCAAAATCGGGTTTGTCCTGTGCTGGCCCCTGCTGCTGCTCACCCTGATTGTGCCGTTCCGCAGTTTCACGGATATCGACCCGCAGGAAGGAACCTTCGTAGACGCGGTCACCGAAGAGCTCTACCGCGAGCTGGGGCCGCGCGATTGGCTGGTCAACAGCCGGATGCTGCAGCACCATCTCCTGATCCGCGCGCACCGGGACGGGCGCCAGCTGCATTTCATCGCGACCGATTCCGAATCCGGGGTCCACGACACCGCCCGGTTCAGGGCGACCATCCAAAAAGATACCGCGTTCGCGTCCAATCGTCACCGCCTGCTGAACGCCGCCGACGTCTCGACCGCCTCGTTCCTCCACGAGTGGCTGCGGCATGAGACCAACGCCTTCCGTCGGGTCGTCCTGTTCAATGCGCCGGAGCTCTGGCGGGCCAACGGGTTCACCGCGGTCCCCTCGGGGCTCTTCTTAAGCGGCCAGCCGCAGAGCATCCCCGTGAATGCGGCCGACCTGCTCGCCCGCCACCAATCCTCGGTTGAGGCGCTCCGCCCATTCCTCTTTCCCGCGGCACCCGACTCCATCCGCTTTTTCGCCACCATCCGCAAAAATCTGCGCCGGCAACTCGCCCTCATGGCGAACGAACTCGGTGTCCTGCTCGCCGCGGACGGCCGGAAGAATGAGGCCGCCGACTTGCTCGGGCAGGCCGAAAAACTCGATCCCGAAAACATCAGTCTGCTGCTGAACCGGCACCACTTGGCCGCAGATCAAAACATCCGTCCCGACACGATCCCGGAGATTGAAGCACGTCTGCGGGCGTTACAGCAACACGTCAACACCTTCACTCTGGACGGCGCCGCGCTCCAGTCCGCAAGCGGCACGCTCATCAATCCAGACACGCTCGAATACGTCCGCAAGAACATCTGGATCAAAGCGGTCTCCTTCCGCAATCTGACGATCACCGCAGCCCATCTCCGGGCCGCGCCGCTCACCACGCTTCGCGACAAAAAGCGAGAGCTCTACCAAACCATCACCAAGCACATCGACCGCAACGATTTCGAGGACGCGGATCGGCAGCTCAACCTGCTGCTCGATCTGGACGACAAGGACCGCTTCGCGCTGATCAACAAAGCCCGGATCGCCATCGAACGCAGCGACTTGCCGGAAGCGGGGCTCTGGATAGATCTGGCTAAAGAGAACGGCGCCCCGGCCGAAGATCTCCTCTGGCACGAGGCCGCCATCCAGATCCTCAACGGCAAGCTGAAGGAAGCGCGGACGCTTCTGAACCAGGCTCTTCCATCTGCTCCGGGCGACATCCGGCTCTGGGGGCTGCTGGCCGACATCCTGCTGCGGCTGGGCGAGTATCCTGAACTGGAGAACCGCGTCTATCCCGCCATGCGCAGCGCCGCCAACAAGAACGAGCACTACCTCCTGCACATGGTCAGAGGATATATCCTTAAGCACAACGGCCCCCGCGACTATCCCGCCGCCCGGGCCTCTTTCCTGCGCGCGCTCGCCCTCAACACGCATCTGGGCGCCGTCCGCGAAGACCTGCTCAGAATCGACGACACCTTGGACGTGCCGGCCTTCTGCGAGGAGGACGCCAAAGAAGTGCTCCGCCGCGACCCTGAACACGCGTTTGCCAACTTTCTGTTCGGGACCGTGCGCCTGCGCCGCGGAGAACTCGACTTGGCCGAGGACCTCTTCAAGCGCAGCCTGGAGAAAGAGCGCAACGCGCCGGCCTTCGCGGGCCTAGGGGCTGTCCTGCTCGAACGGGGCGATTTTGCCACCGCAGAGAAGTTCCTACGCCGCTCACTCGAAATGGACAATACGCGGCTGTTCACGTGGCACATGCTCGCCCGGCTCCTGCTCGCCACCGACCGTCTGGACGAGGCGACGCGCGCGCTCAACACCGTCCTAGCCGGATTACCCGAAAACCTCGACGTCCGCCTGACGCTGATCCGTCTCCTGATGAAGCAGAAGAAGTTTGAAGAGGCCGCCCTGCTCGTTTCCTCCCTGCTCGAGGACGAGGACCAGCTGCCCCACCATGTTTTGTCCCAACTCAAACCCCTCGCCGCCCAGCTGTCGGAGGCGCTTTCGAAATGACCCGCACCGCATGAACCTGCTACGCACGATCCTCGCCTATCTCGAATACCTCGCCATCCGTCTGGCCTGTCTGATTTACGATCTGATCCCGGCCCGCAGCGCCTACGACATCGGCGCCGCAGTCACGTCGGCCGTCTATCCGCTCTTCCGCAAGCGCCGGCGCATTGCCGTCGACAACATCCTGAAAGCGCACATCACCGAAAACCCCGATGAGGCAGACCGCATCGCGCGCAAAGCCTTCGGGCATCTGGCCGGCCACATCTGCGAAGCCCTCAAGGTGAGGAAGGTCATCACATCCGAAAACTGGCGCGAGCACATCACCTTCGACGGGCCGGCCGAATCTTGGAAGCTGCTCCTCGAATCCCCCGGCGTCCCCATCATGATCCTCTCCGGTCACCACGGCGTCTGGGAGGCGGCCGTTCCGATCATCTCGTTCACCCGCCCCATGATCGCCGTCGCCCGCAAGATGAACAACCCCTTCTCGGAGCGTTTTCTCAAACGGCACCATTTCCGCGGCGACATCACCATCATCCCGAAAAAGATGGGGTTCGCCCTCAGCGTGTTGCGCGAATGGAAAGACAAGGGCGCGGCCATGACGCTGGTGATGGACCAGCACGCGGGTGACAAGCAGGGAGTCTGGGTCGATTTCATGGGCCGCCCCGCCTCCACCCACACCTCGCCCGCGCGCCTGCACCTCAAAACCGGCGCACCGATCCTTGCGGGCTCGTTCGTCCGAGATGCGGCATTCCAATACCGCATGGTCACCGGCCAGCCGCTCATCTTCACGCCGACCGGCGACAAGGAAAAAGACACCGCCGATCTGCTCGCGGAGATCAACCGGCGCCTCGAAGCCGTGATCCGCCGCTACCCCGAACAGTACCTCTGGGCGCACCGCCGCTGGCGGTAAAAAAAGAACGGCGGATAAAAGCTTTCGCTTTTACCCGCCGCCAGGGAGGACATATATAATTTGTGTAACCATACAGGGGGGAACCTGTATTCGCGATCACGGGGGAAGCGTCGCGGTAGGTTACATTGTTCAGCAACCTGGGGGAGGTTGTTTGAACGGGGTGTATATTACGTTAAGCACCCCGTCTTTGTCAATGGGGTCCGCAAAAAAAATTTAACAAAACACATTTTCCCCATAAAACAGGGCCCGGATGGGGCCGGCAAGCCCTCCGGCCAGCCACAAAAAACAGCCCCTACCCTGCATACTGCTGTATACCCAACGCGAGAACGGTCAGCCCGGCGGCCATCAGGCTGCGCCACGGGATCCGAAAAAAGAGCGGCATCGACGCGATACAGACGCCGAGACCGCACGCCGACAGCCACATGCCTGGGCCGTCCCCGCGCCCGAACCTCAGGCAGCACATCCCTGCGGCCGCATAGGCCCCCATCAGCCAGCCGCCAAGGATCGCGCCCAGTTGCCAGTGGCGCAACTCCGACCGGGTACTCGCCACGAGATCACCATCCGGCACCGGCAGCAGCAGCACCCCGATCGCGGCCGCGAAGAGAAAACCGCAGACCGGGTGCGCCGTTTGCGCGATCCGTCCCAGTTCCGACCAGTCGGGGCGGGTTTGGAAAACCAGGCTTGCAAGAAGCGCCGGCGGCAGGAGCGCCACGCCCCCCTGCCCGACCCGGAACCAACGGGGATGCCAGACCTGCTCGCCGCAATATGGGCAGACGCGGGCGTACCGTCCGGCCTTCCGCCCGCACGACACGCATACGCCGGCTTTCAGCACATCCGTTGCCGCCGCCTCGCTTCCCGCGATGCCCAGCCTCTTCGTTCCGCGCCACCTAATGCGGAGGCTGAACCTAATCGTGTCCGCCATAGATATGGTGCTCCAGCGCCGCGCGCATCGCAACGGTATCGGCATCCAGGCCGGTCCAGAGGGCAAAGGCCGCGGCGCCCTGATAGACGAGCATCCCCGCGCCGTTGACAGCGTCCGCCCCCGCCTCGAGGGCGGCCCGCATGGTGGGCGTAACGCGCTGCGTGTAGACGATGTCGTAAAGCATCTGCCCTTGGCGGAAAGCGGATGGCGGCAACACAGAGGTGTCCTCCTGACGCAAACCCGCCGTAGTGCACTGCACCACCAGTTCGGCCTCGCGGCAGCACGCGGACCAGGCCGAGAGGTCATAGGGCAACACGGACACCGTCACGGGCACATCGGGCAGCAGGCGTCGGATTTCTTCCGCAACCTGCTCGGCCTTGGCGACGGTGCGGTTGGCCAACATCACTTCCGACGCGCCCCGGCTGGCACAGGCGATGGCCAGCGCCCGGCCCGCGCCGCCGCAGCCCAGGATCAACACACGGCGATCTTCCGGCGTCACGCGGCAGTTTACCGCCAGATCCTCGAGAAACCCCTCGGCGTCGGTATTGAACCCCGTGAGCTTGCCGGCGTCGATACGCACGGTGTTGACCGCGCCGAACAGATGCGCGGAGCGGTCGAGCCGATCCATCAGCGCGACCGCCGCCGCCTTGTGCGGCACGGTCAGGTTCAGCCCGTTCAGCCCGCCGTCTCGGCAGGCGTCCAGACGGGCGGCCAACGCCTCGGGGGACACATCGAAACAGAGGTATTCCGCATCGATGCCGAGCGAGCGAAACGAGGCCGCGTGCATCACCGGCGAGAGCGAATGCGCCACCGGATGGCCGAAAAGCCCGAACCGGAAATCATGCGCCATAGGGGTCTCCTCACATGCGCTTTTCGCCGTGCGCGCCCGCCTCGCGCCCGACGGCGATCACGCCGGTGCGCGAGATGTCGATGATCTCGTACGGCTTGAGCAGATGCAGAAAATCGGCGACCGTCTCCTGGTTGCCCACCATCTGGATGGTCACGGACTCCTCCTGCACGGCCACCGCCCGCGCCATGAAGAGCGAGGCGAGATCAACAATCTCCGCGCGGGCGTGGTGATTCACCGTCGCCACACGCACGAGGATCAGTTCGCGGTCGAGGTGCCTGCGGTTGGTCATGTTGACCACCTCGATCACGTCGATCTGCTTGGAGAGTTGACTCGTCACCTGGGAAATGACATGCGCATCGCCCGGCACGACGATGGTCATTTTCGACACGGTCGGGTCGGCGGTTGGCCCCACGTTCAGGGTCTCGATATTGTACCCCCGCCCCGAAATCAGCCCCACGATGCGCGCGAGCACGCCGGGCTGGTTCTCCACGAGACAATTGATGATGTGTTTCATAGTTTGGCCTTCTCTTAAACGACACACGCATGCACGAACGCACCCATGCGCTTCTCCCTACACCGTACGGTTGATCATCTCCGCCACATGCGACCCGGGCGGGATCATGGGGAACACATTGGCCTCGGGCGACACGATGCACTCGAGCACCCAGGTCTTGCGGCTCGCGAACGCCTCGGACAAAGCGGGCGCAACCTCTTCCGGCTTGGTGATACGCCGCGCGCACGCGCCGTGCGCCTCGGCCATCTTCACGAAATCGGGGAGATAGGCCGGCGCGTCCTTGACGTGCTCGTTCGGCAGGCGGCCGTGTTGGCTCAGCATCACGCCCGAATACCGTTTTCCGTAAAACAGCTCCTGCCACTGGCGCACCATGCCGAGGTAGCCGTTGTTGAGGATCACCACCACGATCGGAACCTTGTGCTCGACCGCAACCACCAGCTCCTGGAAGTTCATCTGCACGCCCCCGTCCCCGGTGACGCACACCACCAGTTCGCCCGGCCGTCCGAACTGCGCGCCGATCGATGCGGGGAGGCCGAAGCCCATCGTGCCGAGCCCGCCCGAGGAGATGAAGTTGCGCGGCCGGGTATAGCGGAAATACTGCGTGGCCCACATCTGGTTCTGGCCCACATCGGTCGTGACAACGGCCCTCCCTTGGCTGACCGCGTAGATCTGCTCGATCACGTATTGCGGCATCAGCTCATCGCCGTGCACCGGATAAGTGAACGGAAAACGCTCTTTCCAGCGGTTCACCTGCGCGATCCACTCGGCATGGTCCGCGGACTTCACGAAGGGCAACACCGCCTCCAGCACCGGCTTCACATAGCCCTGCACGCCCAAGTCGGCGCGCACGCTCTTGCCAATCGAAGAACGGTCGATGTCGATGTGCACGATCGTCGCCTTGCTAGCGAAAGCCGCGATCTTGCCGGTCACCCGGTCGTCGAAACGCGCGCCCACCGACACGAGCAGATCGCAGTGATCCACCGCGTAGTTCGCGGCCACGCTGCCGTGCATTCCCAGCATCCGCAGCGCAAGCGGATCGTCCTCCGAGAAAGCACCCAGGCCCATCAGCGTCGAACACACCGGGATGTTGGCCTTGTGCGCGAGGGCCGTCAGGGCCTCCGAAGCGTTCCCGCTGATCGCGCCGCCGCCCACGTAGAGCAGCGGCCGCGCGGCGCAGTTGATGAGGTCCGCGAACTGCGCGATCTCCGCGGGATTGATCGGCACGTCCGGATGGTAGGCGCGCATCTCGACTTTCTCGGGAGGCTGGGCCGCCGTCTTCTGCTTCTGGATATTCTTGGGGATGTCGATCACCACCGGCCCCGGCTTGCCCGTGGTCGCGATGTAGAAAGCCTTGGCGATGATGCCCGGCAGCTCGTCCGCGTCGCGCACGAGAAAGTTATGCTTCGTCACCGGCCGCGTGATGCCGATCACGTCGGCCTCCTGAAACGCGTCGTTGCCGATCATGTTCAGCGCCACCTGGCCGGTGATGCAGACCAGCGGGATGCCGTCCATATAGGCGGTGGCCAGGCCCGTCACCGTATTGGTCGCGCCCGGCCCCGAGGTCACGAGACAACACCCCGGTTTGCCCGTGGCGCGGGCGTAGCCGTCGGCCATGTGCACGGCGCCCTGCTCGTGCCGGGCAAGGACGAAGTTGAAAGGCGCATCGTAGAGCGAGTTGAAAATGTCCAAGACCGCGCCGCCCGGATATCCGAAAAGGACTTCGCACCCCGCCTTGACCAAGCCGTCGATGACGCACTGCGCGCCGGTCTTGAGGGGTTGTGCTGACTCCGTTGCCGTGTCCTCTGCCGTCTTGTCTTTCATGTTTACCTCGCTCGTCTGTTCTCTCATAATGCAAAAACCCGCCGTGTGATGCACCGGCGGGTTCTGTTCTAAGTCCGAAATCACATACTGACTTAATCCATCAGGAGCCCGCCTGGCACGCCGTAATAAACAATACGGGCGTAACCCGCTCGATAACGAGGAGGCTGCTCTTGAGGATCAGAATGTCTGATTTCGACTTCATGATTTGCGATAAAATAACCGGAAAACGCCATGCTGTCAATCGTGGCGCTGAAAAATATCGGTTATTTTTGCCGGAGGTCGATTGACAAAGTAAACGCGCCCCCCTGGGCGCGGGAAGGGCGCATTCAGTCTGCCAAGGCGGGCGGGCGCGTTTAGTGTGCCGGAGGTTCGTGCCCGGTTTTCTTCCCCTCCCCCCGCGGGGGGAGGGGGCGCATTTAGTCTGCCAATTTCGCGCGGCATCCGGTTCCATCGTTTCCGCCCAGCAATCACGCTGGGCAGAAACGGAAGGAGCCGTCATGGCCGGAAAGAAGCACCTCACAGACCTCGACCGTCTGGAGATCGAACACGGGCTGAGGCACAGCCTGTCCCTCAAGAAGATCGCCGCGAAAATCGGCAAGCACCACTCGACCGTCGCGCGGGAGATCCTCGCCCGCAGCGTCGCCAGCGACAAGGGCGCGTACGGACGCGTCACCAACCGCTGCGTGTCGCGCCTCTCGTGCGAGCGGCGGCAGCTCTGCGCGGACAGGCCGGACTGCGTCAGGCGCTGCTCCGCCTGCCACCTGTGCAACTCGGCGTGCCGGGACTTCAAGGAGCAGGTCTGCCCGAAGTTCGCGACGCCGCCCTATGTCTGCAACGGCTGCGGGGACGAGTCGGCGTGTGTCCTGCGCAAGCGGTATTACCTGCACAACCCCGCGCACAGCAACTACCGGGAGACCCTCGTTGACTCGCGCGAGGGCGCCAACATCACGGAGGGCGAACTGCTCGCGCTCGACGCGCTGGTCAGCCCGCTCGTGAAGGGCGGGCAGTCCGTCCACCATGTCCTCACGAACAACCCGGACCTCTTCAGCGTCAACAAGAAGACCGTCTACCGCTACATCGCCGGCGGCCTGCTCCGCGCGAAAAACGGCGACATGCCCCGCGTCTGCATGCTCAAGCCCCGCTCGCGCAAGCCCGTCGAGCACAAGGTCGACACGAAGTGCCGCCTCGGGCGCACCTACGCCGACTTCCAGGCGTTCACGGCAGCCAGCCCCGACGCCCGCGTGGCCGAAATGGACTCCGTCATCGGGCGCAGGGGAGGCAAGGTGCTGCTCACGCTCCTGTTCCGCGACTGCGGCCTCATGCTGGCGTTCCTCCGCGACCGCAACGACTCGCAGTCCGTCATCGACGCCTTCGCGCTGCTCTGGGATCTGGCCGGCCCGGACCTCTTCCGCCGCCTGTTCCCCGTCCTGCTCACCGACAACGGCTCCGAGTTCAGCAACCCCCTCGCGCTCGAGAACGCCCCCGACGGCTCCCCGAGGTCGCGCCTGTTCTACTGCGACCCCTGCGCCTCCTGGCAGAAGGGCCGCGTCGAGCGCAACCACGAGTTCCTCCGCCTGGTCCTGCCCAAGGGCACGTCCTTCGACGCCCTGACGCAGGACGGCATCAACACCGTGCTCTCGCACGTCAACAGCTATACCCGCCCCGCGCTCGGAGACAAGGCTCCCTTCGACCTGTTCGCCTTCATCTATGGAGCCAGTCTGCTCGCCGGCCTCGGGCTGCGCAGGATACCCGCCAACGAGATCGTTCTGAAGCCCTCGCTTCTCGGCTAGGCGCGGCCGCGCGCCGCCCACCGCGCCGCCGTCCGGGCGGGCGCCCGCAACGGGGCTCACTTACCTTGTCCGAAAAACGGGGATGCGGCGCCCCACGCCCCCGCTCGCACTTTTTCGGAGGCTGCCACGCAGAAAACACAACACGGACGAACGCAACGGGGGGCGCAACCCCTTGCCAAGCTCTTTTTGGACAGACTAACCGCGCCCCCCGGCTCATTAACTCAGCCAAAGGCTAATTTACTTTGTCCTTCGACCTATTTTTGCCGGACCCATTGCTGATCGATCTTCTCATAAATCTCCGGGAAAACCCGGTGCGGCATGCCCAAGCCGTGACTGATCGCTTTGTCTTCCACGCGCAGCGCGTTGTAGGCCGAATATACGGCGCAGGGCGGACAGGTCTCGTCGATGAATCCGACCGACACCCGCACGGGGCACGTGATGCGCGGCGCGAAGTGGGCGCCGTCGAAGTAAGGCGCGACGCTCATCGCAGCCAGCTTGTCCTGGGCCCGCATCGTCTCGATCAGTTTGGGCCATCCCGAATCGCGTCCCCTCTGAAAGCCGAGCAGGTCCGTGATGGCGGGCACGTGCATCGCCCCTTTGGTGAAGTTGCGGTTGAGCCCGCACAGCAGGAAGCCGAAGCCGCCGCCCTGGCTTGTCCCCGTATAGCAGAAGCGCGTCTTGTCCACGTCCGGCCGGGCCGCCAGCCAGTTCACCGCGCGGTTGATCCCCAGCATGACGCGGTAATAGAAGTAGGTCTCGCGGCTGGCCGCTCCGGCACGGCAGTAGCGGTCCACGCCGTATTGTTCCAACACGCGTTTATCCTGCGCGTCGTACAACTTCTTCTGGGCCTCGGCATCGGCTGCGGGCTCGAACGGATGGACGTTCATCACCAGATGGATAAAGCCGCGGTCCGCCATGCCCGCGCTGGGCCCGACCACCCCGGGGCCCGCGCCCGGCACGTTCACTTCAGCGGGAAAAGGCCCCGCGCCTTTCGGCACGCTGAGGAACCCGTAGACGCGCTGGCTGTCGAAAGTCGCGAAACTCACCCGGAAGCACTCATGCGTCCCGCTGCAGAATTTTTCCATGCGCTCCACGCGCGGATCGAGCGGCACCTCGGCCTCGAGCTTCTTGACGGCCGCGTCCCAGAAAGCGTCGAAATCCGCAGGCCTCGCAGAGCCCGCCGTGATTTTCTCCGGCTCGTACGCCACGCCCGACACGCCCCGGTAGCCCTTGTCGAGCTTCACCGTCGCCGTGCACTTCAGGAACCCCGGCTCCCGCAACGTTCCCCGGCTGGTCACGGGATTGGCCGTCGCCAAGTCGAACGCCGCAGTCGCCACCTGCTGCGTCCCGAAATTCGTCAGCGTCACGTTCAGCTGCCCGGACTTGACCGGCTGGTTGTTTTTGTCCAGCACCTGGATGGAAAACGTCGCTGGCTCCCCGCACACGTACACGTACGACTCGCGGTCCGCCTTGATTGTCACCGACTGTGCCAATGCCAACAGCGGCAGCGCCAGCACCCCCGTCATCATGATTCGCTTCATCTGAATGTCCTTCTCTTCGTTATTTTGCGGCGGCCGACCGGCCGCCTTCAAGTTCCCGCCGGAGCCAAGGCGGTGCCGATTTTGCAGGATGCGGTGAACTGGTCATCCGCCGTCCGCAGCAGCGCCACACCCTCGCGCCCCGCCACTTCAAGCATGTCTTCCGGAATTTCGCGGCGATGGACCACGAGAATGGCCGGCGCGCCGACAAGCGTGCACACCGCCACGGTGTTCTTGTGGTTCTGGACCGTGATGAGCAGCGCCCCTTCCGGACAATGCGCCATGACATCGCTGAGCAAATCCGACGTGTACGCGCCGGTCACCTCCGCTTGCGCATCCGGCATCTTCACCGCCTCGAAGCCGCAGCGCCCGATCAATTCCTGAAGTTGCATTCCTCTCTCCTCCCTGTCCGCCGGACATGAATTGCGCGCCGCCGCTCAGCGCGCCGCCGCGTCGATCACATACACCTGCCGCGTGCCCTCGTGCACCGAATTGAACGCCAGCATCTTTCCGTCGGGACGCCAGCGCGGGTGCAGGTCACAGCGCGAGTACTGCTCGCGGTAAATCTCCGGCACAAAGAAAGACCCCAAAGGCAGAACCGCCTGGTCCTCCATGCGCAGCACCATCAGCTTGCGCTCGTTGAGCTTGTCCGGATACGTGTCGGTCGCCATCCACCGCCCGTCGCCCGAGAAAACGCCGTGTCCGTCGAAGTCCAATACCCCGCGGCCCACACGCGTGTAGTCCGTTTTGCCGACGGTGAAAAGCACATGGCTGTACACCGCATCGTTATATTTGGCCGTCACCATCAGCCTCTCGCCATCCAACCAGTTGAAATGCGACCCGCCCCACCCGTCCGGGAAACAGCGCCGCACGTCGCTGCCGTCGCGGTTGCAGGTGAACGACGTGGTCTCCCACTTGCGCACCACCTTCTGACCCGACAAATTTTCAACTGTCCGCGCCAGCCAAAAGATCTTCGAGCCGTCGCGGCTAAAGACCGTGTGACAGAAATACGCCAGAGACTTTGGATCCTTGACCTGCGGCATGCGGTCGCGCACGGAGGTGATCGGAACAATCAGCTTCGCCGCACCGCTCTCCAGATTCACCAGCCAGAGACCGTCGTCCTCGGGCCACGTCACGTCCACGCGCGCATCCTGCCCATTGCCGCCGTAGCCGTAATCCGGGCGCGTCAGGCGCAACCGCGCATAGTTGATACTCACCGCCCACTTGCCGTCTGCCGAAACCGCGCTCACCGGATAGGGCACGACCCGCCTGGTCTTCGCCGTCATATCGAAGATCACCGAAACGAATTTGCCGTCCACGAGGTCGTTGAAGATGAACTGCGTCTGCGGCGCGGTGCCGAGCCAGTGCGCCATGGTCGCCTCTTGGAAGTTCCAGCAGCGCGTTTCCGTCAGCGGGATGAAGCGGTTGTTGTCCTGCGTGTCCACCACGCCGAGCGTGGCCGGATCATTCTCCGTGGCGAGCCGTCCCTTGACGTCGGTCTCGAGCACCGTCGCATACCGCCCGTCCGCACTCCATGCGTTGATCGCATAGTAGCTTGCGAACAGGTGATCCTTCGGACCCGACGTGACCGCTCGTGCCGCGGAAAAGGCGGGAAAGTCCCCCGCCACCGCCAGTCCAGCTATCGCCGCACAAAAAAAGGATATGGCCCGTTGATTATTCATCGCGTTCTCGTTTCCTTTGATACGGTCATCAGACCTCTTTGGTGAGTTCGTTCCAGCGTTGTTTCTGCCGTTCGATTTCCTTGAACCGCGCCTCGTTGTCCGGCTTGTCGCCGATCTCCAGCATGCAGAAGCCGTCCCAGCCGATGCGCTTCAGAAAGGCGAACTGCGTCTCGTAGAACTTGGCTTCGGCGTAGTTTGGGGCCGTCAGGTCGTGGATGTGGACCGTGCCGGCGAGCACCGGCGCGACCTTCTCGAGGTTCGCGGCCAGCCCTTCGCCTTTCGTGTCCCGGAAATCGCTGTTGAGGATCACCCGGATGCCCGGCTTGCCGACCGCCTGCGCGAGAGTCTGCAGGTGCGGCAGCAGGCCGACGCTGCCGTGCGCTTCGAGCCGCAACTCCACGCCGAGCGACTCCGCCACCGGAGCGACTTTCTTGAGCGCGCCGGCGATTTGCTCCAGCGTCTTCTCCTCGGGCACGTCCTTTTGGAAATCGTTCGGGAAGACGCGCAGTCCCGGCGCGCCGAGGTCGGCGCACAGCCGCAGCAGCTCTTTCGTCCGCTCGACGGCTTTCCCGAGCTTGCCTGCGTCCGGGGAGTCGAACCGCTCCCCGCAGGCGACACCGACCAGTTTGACCGGGCTGTCGGCGAAGCGCTTAGCCGCCTCGCTCCGCGCAGCCTGGCTGCTGGCGAGCTCGATGCCGTGCGCGAACTTCATGTCGGTTCGGAGCTCGACGCCGAACAGGCCGAAGCGCGGCAGAAATTCGAGCAGCTCCGGGATCGTCCATTTGCTGCCGATCTGGTAGGTGGTCAGCCCCAGCCGCAAGCCTTTCTTTTTCGCCTCCTGGGCGAAAGAAAAAGGGGCCGTCAGCGTGGCGGTCAGAGCCGCGCTACGCATCAAAAAATTCCGTCTTGTCATTCCCGTCCTCCTGAAAGGTCTACTTCCCATCACCCCTCCGACACATTCTGAAAACGTGCCCGCGAGCGGCACGCCCGGCACACGTCGCTAGACCGTGTCCGGCACCTCGAAGCCCTTGCGGTATTCCCGTCCGAGACAGCGGTTGGCCTCATCGGCCAACGCCCCGGTGAACCGCTCCGACGCCGGATCGAACTGCAGAAACGGCCCGAGCGTCGCAGGCGTCTTGCGCAGGTCGATGCCGTTCGCATCGAGGTGGGCGGCCATCCGCTCCCACGCCTTCTGGAAATCGCCGTTGACGGCGACCCGCTCACGGATCTCGTCCGGCGAGACCGTGCTCCCCAGCCGGTGCGAAATGTTCCCCAGATGCACCAGGCTCGTGGACACATGGGCCTCGGCGATGTCGTAATACGGCATGGTCTCCGCTCCGCGGACGGCATCGAAAAAGGCCGCGCGCGGCGATTTCAGCGACGGCGTGAACTCTTGGATCAGCTTGTCCGCCTTGTCGAAGGCCTTGTTGCCGACCGTGTAGCCGCCCTCGCACTGGACAGACGTCGTATACGCCTGGCCGTGCAGCACATCCATGTCCGGCTGTCCCCAACCGCCCCCTTTCCAGAGGCTTTTGTCTCTCGGCAGGGCCCGCATCTCGTAGATGATCGGCAGCGGCTCGTAGTTGAACAACGTGATCTGCGTATTCGGCGTCACGCCGTCGTCCGTGTAGCCGAAGCGGCCGCCCACGCTCAACACGCTGGTCGGCATGCCCTTGCCCGCCACTTCCCGCGCGCCGTCCAGCAGGTGGATGCCCCAGTTGCCGAGCTCCCCGTTCCCGTAATCCCAGTCCCAGTGCCAATCGTAGTGCAGGTTCTGCCGCATGAGCGGCTTCATCGGGGCCGGACCGCACCAGAGGTTATAGTCGAGCGTCATGGGGATCGGCGTCGGAGCGGCGACTTTGCCGATGCTCGTCCTCACGCCGTAGCGGACCGCATGGATATAAAGCGGTTTCCCGAGGTTGCCCTCGAGGGCGAAACGGGCAGCCTCGCGGAAGCCAGCCATCGCCCGCGTGAGCGTCGCGGAATACATCACCCGGTCGTATTTGCGGGCGGCCTGGACCATGCGCCGGCCTTCGATCAGATTGTGGCAGACCGGCTTCTGCACAAACACGTGCTTGCCGGCCTGCGCGGCATGGATGCTGACCAGCGCGTGCCAGTGGTTCGGCGTGGTGACCCAGACGGCATCGATGTCTTTCCGCTCCAGCACCTTCCGGTAGTCGGCGAACGTCTCGGGCTTCTCGTTGTGCTTGGCGCACTCGTCAAGGGCGAACCCGAGGTTGGCGGAATCGACGTCACAAAGCGCTGCGACGCGGACACCGGGCACGCCGCGGCACCCCTTCATGTCGTTCCGGCCCATGCCGCCTATTTTAACCTTCGAACCCATGCCGATGAACGCCACGCGGATGGCGTCGTTCGCGCCCTGAGCACGCAGATAAGAGGCCGCGGAAAGCGCAGTTGCCGCGCCAACGGTCGTCTTCAAGAAAGTCCGGCGATTCATCCCTCCCCCGTTTCTCTCAAGCTTATCCCATTTTTGATGTCCATCCTAATCCGACCGCTTCTTCACGTCAATGCGGCGACGGTGCCGTCTTCGCACGACCGGCAGCCTCGAACACCCGCTCAGCGAACAGCCGCCCTCAACGCTCCGGCCTTACTCCACCGCCACATCCGCCGCGACCGGGAAATGGTCGGACGGATAGAGCTGGCTCACAGAATCGTTGAGCGTCGCGTGGGTGAGCACCCCGATGCCGGCCGACACGAAGATGTAGTCGATGGGCTGTCCCTCGGGATGCTCGACGAACTTGAAACCGGAGAAGGTCTTGATCGGACCGGCGTGCGGCGTCTGCGCGATGTCGAAGCTGTCGCGCAGGTTGGCCACGGCCACGGCATACGGTCCTCCCTGCGCCTGGGGATCCTTGGGTCCGGCGTTCTTGAAATCGGCGAGTAGCGCCGCCGCATCGACGGGGCGCCGCTCAGGCGTCGCGTTCATGTCGCCCGTCAGGAATACGGGCCGCCCCTGCGCCAGCCGCGCCATGCGGGAAAGGATGAGCGTCATGCCGTTCTTGCGGGCCTCGGGGCTCATGTGGTCGAGGTGCGTATTGAAATGGACAAACGACTTGCCGGATTTGAGGTCCTTCAGGTCGGCCCACGTGCAGACGCGCGTGCAGCCTGTGTTCCATGACTTCGAACCGGGCACTTCCGGCGTCTCGGAGAGCCAGAACGTCCCGCTCTTCACCAGCTCGAAACGGTCTCGCTTGTAGAAGATGCAGGAATGCTCGCCCTTGCGGTTGCCGTCTTCGCGTCCGACGCCCACAGAAGCCCAATTCCCGCCCAACCGCGCCAACAGGTCGTCGATCTGATCGGCCTGTGCCTCCTGGAAGCCGATCAGGTCGAACCCTTTGTCCGCAATGAGTCCGCACACGCGGTCCACGCGGCAGGTCCAAGAATTCGGCGGCCGGTCTGAGGGCTTGGCCACGCTGGCGCCGGCCATACGAATATTGAACGTCGCCAGCCGGAACGGTGTCGACTGCTCCAGCGCCATCAGGCCGGCATCAAAGTACTGGCCGCCGCGCGTCTGCCGCACTTCAGCCGCCAGCACGTTGCGTCCGGGCTGCAGCGCCTGGCGCGCCGGCTCGGAAAGCGGCACCGCCACATAGTCGGTGGTGAAGTCGCTGAGCCGGGCCGCCTCGACGCCGTTGATATAGACGGCCGCATCTTCGTCGTGGTAGACCGACAGCGCGGGCTTCAGCGCCGACAGTTGCTGCAAGCGGAACTCGCGGCGCATCCACAGGACCGGCGTCGTCCATTCCGTCGCAGGCGCCGTGTTCGGCGCGCCCTTTCCGAATCCGCCGGGTCCGCTCTTCCAGCCCGAATCGTCGAAATCGGGCTTCTGCCACCCCTCCGCCGGCTTCTCAGTGGTGTATTTCCAGAGGATCTCCTTGGACGAACGGCCTTCGGGAATCACGGTCCGCCCCGCTCCGGGTTTTGGCGCGAGCGGCGCATAGAGCCCCGTCGATTGGGAATCGCGTGCGGCGTACTTCTTCCACAGCGCCGCATCGTAGAGGCAGGGCATGAAGACGCCGCCGACCACCGAGCGCGCGCGGAAATGAACGAATTTGGCGGAGTCGGTCTGATACCAGTCGCCGAAGGGAATACGGTCCGGCGTCTCGTTCAGAAAGGCGAAGAGCGGCGCGATCAGCGCATTGAAATCCTCGCGTTTGCCGGTCAAGGTCGCCGTCCACACCAGCCAGTCCGACTTGGTCCAGAGCTTGCGGCTGTCCAGCGGCAGACCGTACTTCTGCTGCGTCGTGCGGTAAAAAGCCATCTCTGTCGCGGCCACCTCGGGCGGGAAGAGGTTGAAGCCGAGCGCACGGTCCCAGACGAGGTTGTACTTCATCGACCAGGTATCCGCCTGGTCGAAGGCCAGACGATACGATCCGCCCCGTCCGCCTTTGGCCGCCTCGATCCACTTCGGGACCATGTCCTTCGCAAGCTTCATGAAGCGCTCGGAAGTCACCGCGTCGCCGTTCAGCGCGGCCATCCTCGCATAGCAGGCCAGCCCCATGATCGCCTTAATCGAGAGATTGGCGTTGTGCGCGAGGTGTCCGGCGAAGTCGTCGGTGCAGAGCTGGTTCTCGGGATCGAACCCTTTCTGCGCCAGATACTCGGCCCAGCGGGTAACGGTCGGCCACCACTGGGCGGCGAACGCGGCGCTGTTTTCGACCTGTGACAACGCGCCCAGGCAGATCAGCATATTGCCGCACTCTTCGACGGGCATCTGGTTCTTCTCGCCGCGCTCGCCCTCGCCGTAGCGCTGGCCGTTGCCGAGCGGGTATTGGCCTATGTCGTGCGGCGCGAAGTCGAAGCGCCAGCGCGGGTCGGAGGCGTAGAGCAGGATCGGAGCGAGCGTCGCGCGCACCAGCGTCGGGCTCATCAGCAGCAGGTGCGGGATCTGCGGATAGAGCACATCCACCGTGCCCATGCAGCCGTTGCTGGCGTTCTCCTTCGAAAAGTAGAGCGGCTGCCGGTTGGGGTCGGACACCAGCTTGCACGCCGCGAACGACTGGCGGTAGGCCAGCGCCGCCAGCGCCGCATACGTCTCGCCGCCGACCCGGTTGAAGTCGGCCATCAGCTCCGCGTCGCACGCAGCCAGGCGCGGCGCCAGCGCCGCATAGTCGCGCTCGGCCGCAGCCAGCATCGCGGCGAACGAGAGACCGCCGCGCCGCCACCACGCCTTGAGCGGGCGGTTGAAAAACATCACCGACTCGACATCGTCATAGGCCAGCAGCAGATGGGTTTCGGCCTCGTCCACCACGCCGAAATCGCGCACCGAAGCCAGCACCGGACGCGCCGATTTCACGGCCGCAGGCATCTGCGGCGCTGTCTCCGTCAGGGTGCCGGACGCGACAAAGGTTTTGCGCGCCTCGGCGCCGGCTGCGGCGCGCACCGCGCCGCCCTGAGCTGGAACCGCCAGCCAGAACCAGCCCCAGTCCACGCGCACGCGGTCGCCGGAGCGGCCCAGCACCGGCTGCTGCTCGCGACCGAGGCGCATCGCCGCGAGACCCTCGACCGGATCCGCCTGCCACACCACCGTCTGCTCGTCGCTGCCCACCGCGATCTCGCCGCCGACGTCGTAATAGAACTGCACCGCGTGGCGCTTGCCGTCCAGCGACTTCACCCGGCACGTCACATACGTGACCGGCCGCGAAAAGAGGTCAAGGTTCTCCGGCAGCGCGGGCGTCGCGAACGTCAGTTCCGTCTGCACCGCGCCATCCGCGAAAACGCAGAGCGTGCGCAGCGGCCACACCGTACACCCCGTCTGAGGCATCGCCGGCACGTCGGCCGGCTCCGTCCCCATCAGCCGACAAGCCTTGCCGTCCACCCGCAGCAGGGCCGTCATGGGCTGGGCTTGCCCCGACCAGTGCTCCGTCGGCGCGGCCGCCAGCGTGTCCGCCGGAGACCAGACCGAAAAGAACGGATCCACGCTCACCAGCGGCACAGACGGCGCGCGCAGCGTCCCTTCCCCCGCCATCCCCGCCGTCGCCAAAACGCTCGCCAAAACAGCATAAGCCCACCGATTCAACCGCATGACAATTCCCCCTTTGTCGAGATCTTCCGGCTGCCAATTCCAAACTTGTTGGCGCTGGAGCCAACTTAAGTGCTAAGAATAATCTGCGGCCCCCGCGCCCTGCAAGCCCTTTTCTCCAAAACAACGCTGTTCAAAGTCCACTCGGACAAAAGAAAAGGCTCGCGGTTTGCCGCGAGCCTTTTCTGCCCATGATCGGACCACGGAGTATCGTGGAACGAACGAGCGGGCCTGGCACATCCGACTACTTGCGTGCTTTGGCCGTTCTGCCCGCGGTCTTTCTCGCCGTCGACGTGCCGGTAGTCGGCACCTTCTGGCATTTTCCGCCCGACGACATTGAACTACAGTTGCTCTGCCCTTTCTTGCACGTTCCGCCGGAGGAAGGACAATTGGCCGCTGAGGCGGCAATCGCCAACGTCCCCATCAGGGCGGTCGCGAGTAACACGGTATTGAGTCTCTTCATATGAGGCACCTTTTCTGTTTTTATCGGTAGGCCCGGTCCGCTGGGCACTTGTAAAAACGCGGTCAAGATAATAAATAATATCTATAGAGTCAATAGTGATAATAAACAAAACGACCCCCGGCGAACTCGTTTTAAGCATTTATCAGGCTATCGGACGCCTAACGGACCACGCGGGCACTGCCGCCGGCCACGAGTTTCTCGACCTCGCCTTTCGACGCCATCGAGGTGTCGCCGGGCGTCGTCATCGCGAGCGCGCCATGGGCGCAACCGTAATTGACCGCCTTCTGCGCATCGTTGAAAGCCAAGAACCCGTAGGCCAAGCCGGACGCGAAGCTGTCGCCGCCGCCCACGCGGTCGTAGATCGAGAGGTCCTTCATCTCCATCGCCTGGTGGAACGCGCCGTCGTACCAGCAGATGGCGCTCCAGTCGTTGACCGAGGCCGACTTGACCGCGCGCAGCGTGGTGGCCGCGACCTTGAAGTTCGGAAACTCCTTCACCGCGCGCTCGATCATGCGCTTGAAGCCGTCGATCGGCAGCGCGCTCAGATTCTCGTCGACGCCCTCGACCTCGAGTCCGAGACAGGCCGTGAAATCCTCCTCGTTGCCGATCATCACGTCCACGTACTGGGCGAGGCGGCGGTTCACCTCGCGGCACGCCTTCTGACCGCCGAACGCCTTCCAGAGCGAGGGCCGGTAGTTCAGGTCGTACGAGATGACGGTGCCGTGCTTGCGGGCCGCCGCCATCGCCTCCTCGAGCACGAGCGGCGCGGTCGCCGAAAGCGCCGCGTAGATCCCGCCCGTGTGGAACCAGCGCGCTCCGAGCGTGCCGAAAACGTGCTCCCAGTCGATGTCGCCGGGCTTGATCTGCGAGGCCGCCGAGTGGCCGCGGTCGCTCACGCCCAGCGCGCCGCGCACGCCGTAGCCGCGCTCCGTGAAATTCAGCCCGACGCGCGTGGCCGCGCCGATGCCGTCGAAGGGCACCCACTTGATCAGCGACGTGTCCACGCCGCCCTGCAGAATGAAATCCTCGACCAGGCGGCCGATATCGTTGTCTGGAAAGGCCGTCACGACCGCTGTTTTGAGACCGAAGCACTTGCGCAGCCCGCGCGCCACGTTATACTCGCCCCCCCCCTCCCAGACCGTGAAGGAGCGCGTGTTCTTGACGCGCATGTCGCCCGGGTCGAGACGCAGCATCACTTCGCCCAGCGAAATTTCGTCATACCGGCAACTGCCCGACGGCTTAATGTTCAGTGTCGACATTATTGACCTCGAAAGAGTGGAGTCATGTTTCAGAAAACGCATAAGTATACGCGTTCCCCTCTCGATGGAAAGAGGAAAACGCGGCGCTTGAACCCGTTCCAAATCTCTGTTAACCTCGCTCCATCGATCATCTTTGACCGGTGTTTGAACCAACTCAAAAGGGGACACGCCATGCCCACGTATTCCGCCTCGCGCCGCTCGTTCTTAAAGCACGCCTCCGCCGCCTCGGCCATCGCGGCGTTCCCGTTCCTCCGCACGTCCGCCCAATCGGGCGCCGCAACCCCGAACGAGAAGGTGAACCTGGCGTGCTGCGGCATCGGCAACCGCGGCGCCGACGTGGTCAACGGCCTGATGGCGACCGGCCTGTTCAACCTCGTCGCGCTCTGCGACACCCAGATGGGAGCCAGGCACACCGAAGGCATCCTGCAGAAATTTCCGGACGTGCCGCGCTTCCAAGACTTCCGCAAGATGTTCGACAAGATGGCGAACCAGATCGACGCCATCTCCGCCGGCGTGCCGGACCACACCCACTTCCCGATCTGCATGCACGCCATGGCGCTCGGCAAGGGCGTCTATGTCGAGAAGCCCCTCGCACACACGGTCCAGGAGTGCGACCTCCTCATGCGGGCCGAAAAGAAGTACAAGGTCGCCTGCCAGATGGGCAACCAGGGACACTCCGAAAAAAACTACTACCAGTTCCGCGCCATGGTCAAGGCCGGCATCCTGGACAACGTCGTCAAAATGGACGCGCACATGACCAAGGGCCGCCGCTGGCACAAGTGGAATGCCCTAGTCCCCGACAAGAGCATGACGTGGGAAGCCTGGCTGGCCAAGGCGGACGAGCTGCCGAAGGAAATGGACTGGGACACCTGGCTGGGCCAGGCCCCCTTCCACCCTTTCCACAAGGATTACATCAACGGCGACTGGCGCTGCTGGTTCGACTTCGGTAACGGCGCGCTCGGCGACTGGGGCGCGCACATCCTCGACACGGCCCATGAGTTCCTCAACCTCGGCATGCCGGAATCGGTCACCATCGAAAAGATGGCGGGGCACAACCGCTACGTCTTCCCGATGGGGTCGACCCTGCGGTTCCACTTCCCGGAGCGCGGCCCCAAGATGCCCGCTATGGACATCGTCTGGAGCGACGGCATCGGCAACCTGCCGAAGCTGCCCAACGGCTTCGACAAAACCAAGTCCGACGGCGGCGACGCACCCCCTTCGGGCGGCAGCGGCAATGCGGTCAAGACCCTCGATCCCGGGAAAATCATCTACCGCGCCGACGGTGTCTGTTTCAAGGGAACCTCGCACGGCAGCACCCTCTCAGTCGTCAAAAACGGGCTCGAAGAGAAGGTCGGCACGTTGCCCTCCTTCGAGCAGAAGATGCCCAACCACTTCAAGGACTTCGCCCTCGGCGTGAAAAACGAGAAAGCGTGCAACTCACGCTTCGAGGTCTCCGGCGAGCTGAGCAAGGTTCTCTGCCTCGGCTGCATCGCGCAGCGCCTCAACCAGTCCTTCCGTTTCGACCGGAAGACGGGGACGATCCCCGACAACAAGATCGCCAACCAGCTGCTCATCGGGCCGCCCCCGCGCAAAGGCTGGGAGCAGTACTACACGGTGTGAGCCCCTCGTCCTAGAGCTCCACGCCTTCCTGCGACGGCCAGCCGGCGTCCATGCCGTGTTTGACGCACGCGATGCGGCTCACGGTATCGGCCAGGCCGATCAACTCAGAGCAGGCGTCGCGTCCCGTCAGCACGACGGTGGTTCCCGGCGCGGCAGCCTCCACGGCCCCGCACACCGCCTGCGCCGTCAGCAGCCCGTGCGCCACCGCGCCGCAGACCTCGTCCAGCACCACCATGCCGAAAGAGGGATCCCGCAGCTTCTGCGCCGCCAGTCGCAGTCCGTCCTCTGCCGCTCGCGCGTGAGCCTCGAAGACCGGACCGGACTTCGCCATCACGAAACCCTGGCCGCAGAGATGCAGCTCGGCGCCCGGCAACAGCGCCAGCGCGCGCGCCTCGCCGGTGTCGCTGCGGCGCTTGATGAACTGTAGCACGCAGACGCGCCGCCCGTGCCCGACCGCCCGCAAGGCCATGCCCAGCGCGGCGGTGGTCTTGCCTTTTCCCTCGCCGGTCATCAGAACGATCCGATTCTTCTTTTGTCCCATGTCGCACCGCGCACTTGGATGTAAACCGCATGTATGGTATAGTGTTTTTTCTCTGTCCGCCCAAGGGGAGGCCGGGCAGCGACGCCTATGAGGCTTCTGAACACCATAAAAGTAGCGTTTCGGGCCGCGTTCGTCACGTCCGGATTTCTGCCTGCGCTAGCTGCGGCGGGCCTGTTCCCGCTTTGCGCCGCCGCGGAACCGTCCGCGCCGTACGAGGATTTCATCCGCGAAACCAACGTCTGCTCGCGGGGCGGGCTGACGATCCACCGTCTCAACGTGGGGCCGCTCGCGGCCAACTGCTATCTCGTGGCCGACCGGCAGAAACGCGCGATCGTGATCGATCCGGGGGCCTGCCCGGACACGCTCCGCCGCTACATAGCGGATCAGTCCCTGTCCGTCGCGGCCTATGTGCTGACGCACAGCCACCTCGACCACATCTCCGCGCTCGACGAGCTCGCCGCGGCCATTCCTGCCGAGATCGCGCTGCACCCGGAAGAGAACGACTGGGCCTTCTGCGCCAAGAACGAATGGCTGCCGGCCTATCCCCGCACGCGCGAAGTCGCCATCGCGCGGCCGCTGCGCCACCAGCAGCGCTTCACCGACGGCGGTCTCGCCTACACGGTCATCCACACGCCCGGGCATTCGCCGGGAAGCGTCTGCATCTGGTTCCCGACCGAAAAGATCGTTTTTTCGGGCGACACCCTCTTTGCTGGCACTGTCGGACGAACGGATCTCCACCGCAGCAATCAGACTTCGCTGATCCGCTCGCTCGGGGTTTTCCTCCTGATGCCGGCCAACACGGAGGTTTTCGCGGGACACGGCGCGCCGACCACGGTCGCCGCCGAGCTGGAGGGCAACCCGTTTTTGCAGGACACGCCACCCCAGCGCGGAAAAAAGGCGGGGCACGAGTGACATGAACGGGCAGCACACCATCCTCTTCGATGCCCGCACGGCCACCAACGCCTTCCCCGGCATCAACCGTTACATCCGCTCGCTGCTGGGGTCGCTGATCCCGCTCCTGCGCGAGGACGAGCATCTGCACGTCATTCTTCCTCCGGACACCGAGATCCCCTGCCTGGCCGACCCGCACGTCACGATCCACCCCACGAGCGCGCAGCCCAACACCTTCAAGAGCCATTTCCAGGCCTTCAAGCTCGCCCGCGCCATCAACGCCCAAGTCTACCATGCGCCCTACCTCCTGACGCCCATCCGCGTGCCGGGCAGGATGGTCCTGACGGTGCACGATATCATTCCGCTCTCCCACCCTCAGTACAGCACCGTGCTCAAGCGGCTCTTCTGGCGGATCACCGGGCGGCGCGCGCTCTGGCACAGCCGCAAGATCATCGGCGTCTCACAAGACGCGCTCAACGCCTGCGACCGCCACTTCGGCTCCCACACGTCGCAGCGCAGCGTGGTCATCCACCATGGCGTCGACCCCGTGTTCAAGCCGCAGCCACCGAAAGCCGTGGCCGAGGTGCGCGCCGCCTACCGCCTGCCCGAAAAATTTCTGCTCTACGTCGGATCGGACCTGCCCCACAAGAACGTCACCACCCTGCTCCACGCACTCGCGCTCATGGACCCGACCGCATCGGTCCCGCTCGTGATCGCCGGCTTCACCAGCAAGAATAGCCCGTTGCGCCGCGAGGCCGAGCAGCTCGGGCTCCATGATCGCGTCCTGTGGATCGACGAGGTTCCCGAAAAAGATTTGCCCTCCCTCTACAGCGCGGCGCACGCCTTCCTGTTCCCGAGCCTCGTCGAAGGCTTCGGCTTCCCCGTGCTCGAGTCCATGGCCTGCGGCACCCCCGTGATCTGCTCCGCGCTCAACGTGCTCAAGGAGATCACAGCCGGCGCCGCCAAGATCGTCCACCCGACCGACCGTCAGGAGTGGTGCCGGGCCATCCATGCCTCCATCGTCTCCCTCGACTGGCACGACGTCTACCGCGACAAGGGCCTCGCCCGCGCGGCGCATTTTTCGTGGCAGGCCGCTGCCCGCGCGACGCTCGACGTCTACCGGCAGCTCTACACGAAGCAACACGCGCGCTCGACAGAGCCCGCCACCAACCGTTAAACTGTGCGTTTTCATCTGGAGAAACAAACCTATGTTAAAAGCATGTGACCTGAAGAAAGGCAGCCTCGTCGGCATCAACGGCCTGCCCCACGTTCTCGAGAATCTGAGCGTTTCGACGCCCAGCGCGCGCGGCGCGGCCTCGATCTACCATTTCCGCTTCCGCAACCTCATCACCAAGGCCAAGCAGGACGTCTCCTGCAAGGGCGACGAGCCATTCGCCGACATTGATTTCGAGCGCCGCCCCGTCCAGTACCTTTACAAAGAGGTCGACCTCTACACCTTCATGGACACCGAGGACTACTCGCAGTTCACCCTCCAGCAGGACACCATCGAGGAGCAGCTCGCCTTCATCGTGGAGGACATGGAGGGGCTCTTCGCGCTCGTGTCCGACGGCAAAGTCCTCACGATCGAAGTGCCCCAGAAGGTGGTCCTCAAGATCGAGTCCTGCGACCCGGTCATGAAGGGCGCCTCGGTCACCGCCCGCACCAAGCCCGCCAAGTGTCAGACCGGGCTGGTCGTGCAGGTGCCCGAATATCTCGAGACCGGCGAATCCATCCTCGTGGACACCGCCACGGGCACTTACCTGTCGCGCGCCACCGTCTCGAAGTTCTAACCCCGCCCGGGCGCCTCGACAGGACAGGCGCCCGGAGCGTTCCACACCATTCACGACTTTTCCCTAAGCGAGTATCCCCATGAACAGCGACCAAGTCAAAACCGGTTTCCAGCGCGCCCCCCACCGCAGTCTCTTCCTGGCCACGGGTGTCAAGCGCGAGGACTTCAAGAAGCCCTTCATCGGCGTCTGCAACTCGTACGTCGAAATCATCCCCGGCCACTGCCACCTCAACAAGGTCGGCGAATGGGTCAAACAGTGCATCCGCGAAGCAGGCGGCGTGCCCTTCGAGTTCAACACCATCGGCATCTGCGACGGCATCGCCATGGGACACAGCGGCATGAAATATTCCCTGCCCAGCCGCGAACTGATCGCCGATTCCGTGGAATCCATGGTCAAAGCCCACTGCTTCGACGCGATGATCTGCATCCCCAACTGCGACAAGATCACGCCCGGCATGATCCTCGGCGCCATCCGCGCGAACATCCCCACGATCTTCGCCAGCGGCGGCCCCATGAAAGCCGGACACCTCGACGGCAAGCCCATGGACCTGATCTCGGTTTTCGAGGGCGTCGCCCAGTATAACAACGGCAAGGTCGACGAGAAGCAACTCGAGCGCGTGGAGGACTCCTCCTGCCCCGGCTGCGGCTCCTGCTCCGGCATGTTCACCGCCAACTCGATGAACTGCCTCTGCGAAGCCATCGGCCTCGCGCTGCCCGGCAACGGCTCGATCCTTGCCGAGGATCCCGCCCGCCGCGACCTCTGGAAAAAGGCCGCGGTCCGTGCCGTCGAAATGGCCAAGGCCGAGGGCCCCCGTCCCCGCGACCTCATCACCCTCGCCTCGATCGACAACGCCTTCGCGCTCGACATGGCCATGGGCGGCAGCTCCAACACCGTGCTGCACACCCTCGCCATCGCCCACGAAGCCGGCATCGCCTACGACCTCGACCGCATCAACGCCATCTCGCGCAAGTGTCCAAATGTCTGCAAGGTCGCGCCCTCCTGCGCCTACCACATGGAAGACGTCGACGCCGCGGGCGGCATTCCCGCGATCCTTAAGCGCATCGTGGACATCCCGGGCCTGATCGACACCTCCTGTCCCACGGTCAGCGGCAAAACGATCGGCGAGACCATCGCCTCCGCACAGATCAAGAACGACCAGGTCATCCGCACGCTCGACAACGCCTACTCCAAAGACGGCGGACTCACCATCATGCGCGGCAACCTCGCCGAGCAGGGCGCGGTGGTCAAGAAGGCCGGCGTGGCGCCCTCCATGCACACGTTCGAAGGCTCGGCCATCTGCTTCGACTCGCAGGAGGAGGCGTGCGACGGCATCCTCGCCGGCAAGGTCAAGCCCGGCCACGTGGTGGTCATCCGCTACGAAGGCCCGCGCGGCGGCCCCGGCATGCAGGAGATGCTCGCGCCCACCTCGTACATCATGGGCGCGGGCCTCGGCGAGTCCGTGGCGCTCATCACCGACGGCCGCTTCTCCGGCGGCACGCGCGGCGCCTGCATCGGCCACGTCTCGCCTGAAGCCGCCGAGGGCGGCCTGATCGGCCTGCTCAAGGACGGCGACCGCATCCGCATCGACATCCCCGGCCGCACGCTGGAGGCGATCCTCGACGACGCCGAGATCGCGCGCCGCCGCGCCGCCGCGCCGGCATGGAAGCCGCGCGACATCGGCGGCTGGCTGCGCCGCTACTCGCTCATGGTCGGCAACGCCAGCTCTGGGGCGTCGCTGATGTAAGCGAGATGCCCAAAAATAAAAAGAAGCGCCCTCGTCTGTACAGGCGGGGGCGCTTCCTTTTTTAGCGGGTTCAGACCCCGAAGCCCGGCATGCGCTTCACGCGCAGGCGCGCATTCGCGGCGTCGCTGTTTTTAAACTCGCGCTTCGCGGCATCCCATTCCAGGCGCTTGCCGGGGTCGAACAGCGCCGCCAGCGCGATCAGCGCGGCCTGCGTGATATTGCCCGCGTACGCGAAATCGGAGCCGACCTTCGAGCCGCCGCGAATGGCGTTGAGCCATTCTTTGTAGGGCGAGTTGTCCGGCACGCGCGCGTAACGCGCGGACGGCAATCCATTCGCGGCCTTCAAGTCGGCCATGCGCGTTTCGGGCAGGACGCGCAAATCCTTCGCGCCGTGCGAGCCATACTGGATCACGCCCTTGTCACCGTAGATCACGCCGCCCTCGTTCATGACGCCCTTCTGGCGCGGCTCGTGAGGCGCGAAAGGCTGGCCGTCGCCCAGTTCTTTGGGCCGCGGCACGTTCTTGCACTCCTTGCCATCAAACCAGACGAGCGTGACGGGGCCGCGGTTATCTTTCGCGGGAAACTCCAGTGTGAAGCGGTCGCCTTGCGGGAAGGTGGCGCCGTGTTTCGCCGGATTCCAATCGCCGATGTTGTCCACCCGGACGGCGCTGGGCAAGCCGAGGTCCAGCGTCCAGAACACCGGATCCATCAAATGGCAGGCCCAGTCGCCCAACGTGCTGCACCCGTAGTCCGTCCAGAAGCGCCAGACGCCCGGCAGATACATCGGGCAATAGGCGCGGCGCGGCATGACCGGCCCCTGCCACAGCTCCCAATCGAGCTCTTTCGGCACCTCGTAGGTCTGTTTCAACTCCTCCAGCCTGTCCATACGGCTGTAGACGGCGGGTGCCCAGAAATGCGCCTCCTTCACGCCGCCGATCAGGCCGGCTTCGATCCATTCGCGGAAGGTCCGGATCGTGTCGAAGGCGTGTCCCTGGTTCATCGCCTGCGTGACGACTTTCGACTCCCTCGCGGCCTTGACCATCAGGTCGACCTCGCCGAAACTCTGCGCCAGCGGCTTCTCGCACTGGACGTGCTTGCCGCGGCGGATACACTCGATCGCCATGGCCGCGTGCCAGTGGTCCGGCGTGCCGATCGTCACGGCGTCGATCTGGCTGTCGAGTTTGTCGAGCATTTCGCGGTAGTCCTTGAAGAACTTCGCGGATTTGTATTTCTCGCACATCTTCCCCGTGCGCCGCGTATCGACGTCGCAAAGGCCGACGATCTCCGCCCCGCTGCCGGCCAAGCCGTCGATGTTGGCGACCGGACGCCCCGCGCAGCCGATGGCCGCGACGCGGATCTTTTCGCCGGGCGGCGTCTGTCCGCTGCCGGCGATGACATGCCGCGGCACGACGCTGAAAAGCGAAACGGCAGCCGTTGAGCGTTTAAGAAAACCCCTGCGTGAACACGACATCTTATCCATATTCCAGATCCCCCATATTGCTTGTTACGGAGCACAGTTTCCCCGTTTTTATACGGTTTTGCAATCCGATTCCGCTCCCTCACCACGTCTGGAAAACGCCGAACCAGCGGCGGCTGCCGGAGTCGCTGCCGACCGCCTTGAGAAGCAGTGTTTTTCCCGGCGTCACTTTCGAGGACGGCAGGATGAGCGTGAACGTGCCATACTCGGCCGTCGACAGGTCGCGCACGTATGCCAGGCGCGTTGTCTTATCCACGCTGAACCATTCCGCATCCCGTTCGCTGATGGAAGGAATGTCGATGACCTTCGTCCCGTCCACATAGAGCTCGAAACGGCCTTGCGGCTCGGCGAAAAAGCCCATGCCGCCCTGCCACACCACCGCATATTCCGGCTTCGCCCGCGCGCCATCGGGCACCGGCCGCGTCTTCCAGATCAGTTCGTTCTTTCCCGACATCGCGCGCGCCACATCGAGCCGGGCAGCGCCCGGCGGCAGGTTGTCGCAGCCGCTATCGCCCGCCTTGACCGTCTCCTGCCAGCCGTTCCGCGTCTCGGGCATCTGTTTCACAACGCCTTTGGGATTGAACGCGTCAGAACGCGCGTAGCGGATCAAGCCGTCCAACAGGCAGGAGCCCTCGGGGGTTCCGGAAAGCACATCCAGGCCGAATGTCATCAGCACGCGCCCCGCGTCCATCCGCGCCTCGCCCGCGTAGAGGAAATAGTTGTCGAGCCCCTCGCCCACCACCATCATCTCATCCGGGAGCATCCCGGCGAACGGCAAGCCCAGCCCTTGTTTCAAAATGCGGAAAGCCAGCGGCGAAAGCGTTCCGTCATGCGGAAAATCGCCGAGCGCGGGATGTCTTGCGAATGCGGTCCCCACCTGGCTTCCCATCGACCACCAGCCCAGACTGACATTCGGCTTGCCTTCCGTGCCGTTGATCAGCAGGACGCGCTTGCCGGCCGCGACGGCCGGACCGACCTCCGCCGCACCAATCCGCGCGACCAGAAGCCCCGCGCTTGCCGCTTCGGGCGTTCCGGCCATAACAAGCCCCGCGTAGAGCTTTTCCAGCGCCGGAAGCAGTTCACGCGAAACGGCAATGCCGGCGCCATCTTGCTTTTGCCGCGCGGGGAACACCCAGAAGTCCCACGCGTTGCTGACGGTGCCATCCGCCCCGACGGTCACGCCCAACACCGCATGGACCGGCTTCGCGATAGCCGGCATGGTCACCGCCGCCTCCGCAAGCAGGCGCGTGCTTCCCAACTCAACCGCGCCGCCCTCACAGTCGCCCTGTGCGAGCACCCTGTCCCCCGCGCGCAACGACCACCGGACCTGGGCTTTGTCAATCGGCGTACATCCATAATGCGAAATCCAGAAGCTCGCCTTCACCGTCTCTCCCGAAACAGCGATCGGCACTTCGGGATCGGTCTTGAGCAAAAGCGCGGTCGGACCGTTAAACAGGCGGAACGATTCCGGTGTCGCGCCCTTCAGCTTAGGCTCCCAGAATGCGTTGAACAAACCCTGGGAGCTATAGGTGTTTCCTTGCGCGACCACCACATCGACGACGGTCCAGAAATCATATCCGTCACAAGCGGGATCCATCCGGGCCGCCTCGAGCCCCCGCTTCTGATAACAGCGCTGCAGCGCATGCGCCGCGTTCTGGCAGGCGTCGCCCCAGCGCCGATCCAGCCCGGCCGCGGCGAGCAACCCGTCACGCGCCGCCATCGTGACAGGCGGCATCCAAGGCCCCGCGAAACGGCTCTCGATGCGAGGGTCCTGCTTGACGCACAGATTCAGATACTCGTGCGCGACAAAGGGCGCCTCGCATTGAAAGCTTCCGGGCACCCAGACGTTGATCGGTCCGTTACGGAAGTCCGAGTTTTCCGCCGTGTTGAAATTCCCGTCCTGATGAATCATCAGGCGGTCCGGGTCAAGCCGTTTGGCCAGCTGATAGATCTCACGGTCCAGCGGTTTGCCGAGCAGTCCCTCGTTTCCCGTGCAATAGGTCGTCAAGGACACGTAGCGTCGATAGTGGCGATACAGTTCGGTTAAATCGCGCATCGGGTCAAACGCGAAGGCCTCCGTCGGATAATCCCCATAATACGGAAGCTCGGGCTGGATCATGATGCCCGCCTCATCCGCCGCCTCGAAATACTCCGGCAATTCGCAATGAGTGTGCAGCCGGACATAGTTGAACCCGGACGCGCGGGCGATCTGAAGGTGTTTCAGATGTTCGTCTTTTGAGGCCGGCGAAACCATCGTCAGCGGGTACACAAAATCATCGCCAAAACCGCGGACAAAAAAAGGTTTGCCGTTGAGGAAAAACCGATCGCCGCGGACCTCGATCTTGCGCACGCCGAAGCGATCCGCCCAGCCGTGAACAGGAATCTCACCTTCGCACAGCGTCAACTCCGCCACATAGAGATTCGGAGCTTCGGGCGACCAAGGCATAAAGGGGTCAAGCTTCACCCGGCAACAGACCTCGGCACTCTTTTGACCTTCTTCGAACGCGACCGCCGCATGCCCGGTTGCCGATTGCCGGTTGCCGGTTGCCGATTGAATCTTCACCCGCAACACAGGATTCTTCAGTTTGCCGGCGGACGTGGCACACGCGATGGTCGCGTGGACCTCTGCGGTCTGTTGATCGAAATCCCCGCGCACCCAGGCATCGTCGATGCGCGTATCCGGCGTCGCCTCGATCTCCACGTCGCGATAGAGACCGCCGAACTGATGCGAGCTGACCATCTGCCCCTTGCGGCTGGGAAGCGCGTTGTTGACCGCCGCGACCACGATCGCCGGCTCGCCGGCCCGCACCAGGTCAGTGATGTCATACTTGTAGGTTCCGCAATAGCTGTCGACCCAGGCGACTGGTCGCGTGTTCACCCAGAACCAACCTTGCGAACGGACGCCGCCGACCTTGAGCCAGATCCGCTTGTTTTGCCACGTTTTTGGAATCTCGACAGTTTTGCGATACCACGCCTCGCCCATGTACACATTCCGCAATTCCCTCGGGCCGTGGTCCCATTTGCAATCCCACGTGACACTGGCCCCCGGCACACCCACCCCTTGCGCCTCCCAGCAGCCCGGCACGTGGATCTTGCGTGCGTCCGGCCACGGCTTCGCGTAAAAAGCGCGCCATGCGGGATGACGAGAGGGGGCGACGTCCTGCGTGACGAACTCCCATTCGCCGCGCAGCGAGATCACCTGCTGCGCGGGCGCGCGCAGGGCCGGATTCACCACGGCGGGCAAGGCCTTCCGCCAGCCCCACGTGTCCGTGCCGGATATTTCCTGCTCATCGGCCGACACGACAGCCGCGGACCCCAGAAAACCGGCGATCGCCAACGCCTTGAGCTGAAACATCATTTCTCCTCCTCCCCAATAAGGACGCGCGGGCAGAATTGCCGATGGCGGTTCCCGCTCACTTCTGCCAGTACTTGGCCCGCAACCCCGGCGTCGTGCCCAAGGTTTCCTTCAGCTTTCCGGCCGCCGCCGGATCGCCGGCAAGCGCTTTCAGGAGCCATTCGCCCTCCTGCTTGCAGACTGCGCTCTGCAGCGGATAGAAATTCTTGATCAGGAAGATCGCATACCTCGAGAAGCGGAATTCGCCGATGACCGTTTGCCGTTTCGAGACCGGATCGACATCCACCGCCGCACAGTTGCGGAGGCGGATGTTTTTGGCGAGGGACGGGAAATCGAGCGTGTCGGCCAAAATCAGGGTATAGGCCGGCTCCAAGCTCTTGGAAGAATGCGCGTCGGTGACGCCGATGCCGGCGATCTTCTGGCCCTGCGCGCGCAGTTCGTTGTACCGCAGGATGCCGAGGTCGTTGCTGTCTCCGTTCAAGACTTCCATGGCGTCGAATCGGGCAGTCTGAAGAAGATAATCGGACACGACCGTCGGAATGTACTGCTTGAAAGAAGGCCGCCAGTAAGGGTGGCAGAATACGGCGACGCCTCCGCAGCCGCGGATTCTGTCCCAGACCGCGAACGACGCGGCGACAGGATATTTCACGTTCTCGGGCAGCGAACCGGGCAGCTTGGCTTTTTCGTCGGCGACCGCCTTGACGTACTCCGGACTCTTCTTGACGAACCAGTCGGTGATGCTTTCCGAAGCGCCAAGCGAAAGGATGTGCACGTCGTTGCCGGGGCTGTGGACCTCCTCGCCGGGAAACGTCTTCATGTCCGTGGGAAGCTTGGAAAACTCCTCGATCGCCGAGAGCGAGCCGGCGTAGGCGCGATGGTCCGTCTGAATGGCGAAGTCGTGCCCGAGCTTACGGCAGGTGGCGACCATCATGGACGGCGTTTCGTTCTTGTCGCCGTCCGAGAATTTGCTGTGCATGTGCAGGTTGCCCCGAAAAGGCCGGAGCGCAAAGTAATCCGGAAACAGCGAATAGATTTTGGCCACGCCAAGCACCTTCGGCTTCTTAGGGTCGGAACTTTTCTGAATGACCCGGAGGGTGTGTTCGGTTTCGCCGCGGAAACGGGTCGTCACCGTCAGGGTGTTGCCGTCGATCTTCGCGGTCATGGGTTCAAATCTGCCGTAGCCGAGCGGGACGCCTTTGGCGTTGAGGCCGTCGGCGCAAACATAGTCGACCTGAACGTCATCAGGCGTCGCGAGCAGCGGTTCGTTCTCGAAGGTCAGGGTGACGGTCGCCTCGCCATCCGACCGGACCACCATGGGCACATAGTCGGCCAGTCTGGCGTAGAGCGGGCAAACGGAGAATAGGGACAAGAGAAACAGCGAACGCGAAAACGGTCCATTCATGTGGCAAACCTTTCAAAGAAAGCAGACAACCAACCTCACTTTTTTCATTATGCGTGTTTTCGAAAACCGTGTCGAGCGCGCCTTTACGGACAATCATTCACAGATCGTGAAACAGGCCATGCGCAACACCGTGCAGCCGAACGGAACCAGCTCGACGCTCTCCGTCTTGGCCCCTTCATCGGGCGAAGCCGGATTCGCGTACGGCAACAGCGTGTGCTTGTGTGCATAGAAGTGACACGGATAGGCGTGTTTCTGCGAGCGGACCATCGGCACAGACAACGTGATCGGGCTGTCCTCCCACGGGCAAGGCGATCCGTTTTTGCGGTTTTTGACGATGGCGCGGCCGCCGTTCAGGTCGCCGAGCCTGAGCGAGAAAAACCCAGGCTCGCCGTCGCAGGAAAGATTGAACCACGACCACTCCTTCGGCAAAGGGGTAAGCGGCGCGCCGGGAACCGGCTCCCATTTTTCTTTGTATTTCAGCGCGAAGAGCAGTGGCCCGCACGCGATCGCGCGCAACGGCTCTTTCTGGAAATATGCATCGTTGACCGCCACCACCTGCGGTTCCATCGCAAACAGGACGGTCAGCGTATCGTCCCGCCATGGGCCATTCAGCGTCAGCCATCCGCCGGAGGGCTCCGCACGGATTTCCGCGCCGTTCCGCGTCACACGGCAGCGCGTGCACCAGCCGGGCATTTTGAGCTTCAGCGCGCGGGGCCAGGGCGCGGACGCCCTGACGCGCAGCTTCACCGTCTCGTCAAACGGATAGAGCGTCTCTTCCGTGATCCCGACCTGCGTGCCATCTTTTGCGGCGAACGTCGCGGCGCAAGGGCCGTAGACCGGCAGGTACAGGTTTTCGTCGCGATCACGCAGGACCATGGCGCGGACGTATTCGGGGTAGATGCGGACCGACTGCGCGGGGCAGCAGGCCACGTTGAAATTCGGCGCATAAACGCCGAACGACGCGCCGTTGCCGAAGAGGCTCGAGCTCAGGGTCGCAAAGAACTGGTTGGGCGAACTGTTGTACGCGATCGCCCGTTCGTCCTTCCTGCGCGCGCCCTGCGCGCCGTTGAACAGGATGCGTTCCATGAGATCGCCGTAGGCGGGTTCCCCCGTGATGCGGGCCATCCACGAGAACGTGTTCAGGTACGTGGCGAAGTTGCAGTACTCCGTCTCGTGCACGGCGGACGGCGGCGCCAGGTATTCGAAGTTGGAGGCGGGCGCGCCGCTGATCTGCCAGCACCGGTCCATCACCTGGCGAATGCCGCTGCGCGTCGCCTCGAGATGCTCGGGCATTCCGTCGGCCATATACACCAGCGCCGGATGTTTGACGTTCTCGCCGAAGGCCACCACGTGGTCTTCGTTGAATTCGAGCCGCGGACGCCGGCAGGACGCCATGCCGTGCCGAAACTTGTCGTGCCGGTCGAGCCACGCGAGATAGTCGAGGCACCATCGGTACAGCCGCGGGTCGCCGGTCTTCAGCCAGACGGTCATCATCGACTCCATGAGCGTGGGGCCCGCGTAGTCGGTCTTCTGGTCCCCCGCCCAATGCTCGACGTACCACAGCAGGCCGCGGTGGACGGCCTTCAGCACAGCGTCCTCGCCGGTCGCGTCGTACCACGCCAGCAGAGCGCGGTAACACCAGTTCGCCGACCACGCGCTGTAGTCTTCCAGCCGACTGTCGGTCGTCCGGTAGCTGCCGAGATAACCGTCCTCCTCCTGAAGCGCCAGCGTGGCGTAAACCCATTTTCGCGCCTTGGCCTTGAGTTCCTCATCGTCCAGCGTGAACGCGAGCTGTACCAGGCCCGTCCAATACGTGCCGGAGATCTCCCCGCTCCAGCCCGGGCTCACCTTGGACTTGTGGCTGCGGTCCACGAAAGGCTTGGCGATCATCTCGGGCTCAAGTTCATCGAGATGCCCGCCCATCCCAGCCTTGCTGCGTTCGAGCTGTGTCTTTAGCCAACCCTGCGCGGTCACGCTCCCCAGCGGAAGCGGGGTGAGTCGGCTGTGGTCCGTCACAGGGGTCGGCGTATTTCCGGCCGCAATTTCGATCGCGGGTATCAGGAATGCCAGCGCGAAGGTCATTCTTTGTTCAATCAGTCTCATCTTTCTTTTCCTCAGCATGAAGCATACCACGACTATACCTTCAGCCGCAGCCCCATGCGCGTCAGCATCACCGTTACCCCCATCAGAAACACGGCAACCGCCCCCGAACGCGCGACGCCGCTCCAGCCCTCGCTCAAATGGGTTTGAAGCGCGTCGATCCCCAAGACGGAAAGCGTGGAGTAAAAAATATAAGGCAGCATGTACATGAGCAGCGTGTTGGAACCTGCCGACGCGAACGGAGCCGCCCAGCGGGTGATTTTTTTCACGTCCACCACCCAGTATAAGAGGGCGTAAACCGCGCAAGCGATGGCCAACGACAGGAGAACCCAGGCGGGCGTTCCGCCGTTCTTGTGTATGCCCCATGGCTGATGCAAGAGCAACCCCGCGACTGCAAAACCAGCGGCGAACAGCATAGTCTCGCAGATCTTGCGGCGAGGCGTTGTGCGAACAGAATTCTCAAGGTGTCGCGAGGCCAGCGCGAGGCCGGCGATCACCATCGAAGCGTTTGCCCCGAGGCGAGGGTTTGGCATCCAGCCGTGCGCAGCCTTGACGAGGTTGTCCCAGCCGCCAAGCGCACCATAACGAAGACCGATATTCAGCGCAATGAACAACGCGAACATGCCCAGCAAGGCGGTGGTATTGTTTCGGCACAACAACCAGACAAAGGCGGAAATCAGATAGGCCCAGCCGATCAACCCGATGATTCCCCACCATCTCGGACGCATCCAAACTGAGGCGCCGGACTCATTGAACCGGTAAATCGTCAGCAGGTAGATCAAGAGGACCATACCTATAAGCCGCAGCCCGGCAAGCAGCCATTTCCCTGCGCAAGGCCGCTGGGGATAATGGCTCCAACACAGGAAGACACCTGCGAACACGAGCATGCGCCACCCAGCGCCGCTCAAACCTGGGACCGCCGCATTAAGGCCGTGGCAACTGTTGACCATACAAAGTCCGATGAAGACTAGGGCAAGCGCACGGAACAGGATGTGGGCGCACACGCTCGCCAAGGTTTTGCCGGCCGCCAAGCGTTGCCCCAGCGCGCGCGGAATGGAGAGCCCGACGATAAAGAGAAAGCAGGGAAAGATCACATCGGCGACGGTCATGCCATCGACGCTTCCAGGCATGTGCTTGAGCCAGGCCGGGGCGTTTTTAATGTGACCAAGATCGATGTCTCCAATGTCGTTGACGAAAAGCATCAGGAGCATCGTCAGCCCCCGAAAAACGTCAATGGAAAGAATCCGGTCTGCGGGGTCTGGAACAGTTGTCGTCTGATGCATCGCGTGAAATCTCCTTGCCCGTCTGCTCACCCCTCCGGCCCCCTCGCACCCGCCTGCCACGATCTCCACCAACCGATTACGCCGCCCGCCAGAGCGGCGTCGCTACCGCGCGTGCGCCGGACTCTGGCGTGAACGGCGGTAGTCGCTCATGGTGCAGCCCACATGTTTCTTGAACAGGCGTTTAAGGTGTTTCGGCGAGATTGAGCCGCACCAGATGGGAAAGCCCTATGTCACGCGCGATTTCAATCCGGATGACGGCGCGCGCGGGTATTACTCGATATTCTGGACCTGCTCGCGCGCGGCTTCGAGCCCGGCCTTGAACTCGATCACCAGCCGGGATATCTCGGCGTCGTTCGCCTTCGACCCGGTGGTGTTGATCTCGCGGAACAGCTCTTGGCAGAGAAAATCCAACGTGCGGCCGCACGCGCCGCCCGCGTCGAACGTTTTGCCGACCTGAACGAAATGGCTCGCCAGCCGCGTGAGTTCCTCGCTCACGTCGCACCGGTCCGCAAAGACCGCCACCTCGCGTACGACCAGCGCGGGATCGGCCACGCACCCGGGTCCAAGCAGATCCGCCAAACGCTTTTCAAGCACCGCCTTATAGGCCAGAGGCACCGCCGGCGCCAATTTCACGACATCCCGGCTCAACGTTTCCAGCGCCGCAAACCGTTTACGCAGATCCGCTTCCAACGCCTGCCCTTCACAAAGCCGCATGGCCTCCAGATTATCCAGCGCCGCCAGCGCCGCCTGTTCGATGAGCGGCCACGCTTCCAACGGGTCATCGGGCAACACGCGGGGCCGCAGCACGTCCGGAAGGCGCAGCAGCGACGACGCCGTAAGATCGTCCGCCAGACCCAGCGCCTGCGCCACAGACCGCACGGCGCCGATCTGTGCAGCCACCGCCTTGACGTCCAGAACCCCCGCGCCGACGGCGTCCGCGTTCGCGGCGGCCACCGTCACCGATCCCTTTACGTACCCACGGGAAATGCGGGCGTGCACCAGCGCTTGCAGCTTGGAGTCCAAACTCGCCAGCTCGCGCGGCATCGAGAAATTGCAGTCGAACTGCTTGCGGTTGACCGTGCTCAGTTCGACCACCACTTTCACCGCACTCTCGCACGCCTCGCCGCGACCGAATCCCGTCATGCTTTTCACAGACATACCATAATCCTTTTCAACCTTCATTCTGTGCGGGCGCGCGGCAAGCCGCGTCCCCCTCAACGGCGGGCCCTCACACCTTGCCGTAACGCACAAGCCAGCAGACCAACGTGCCGACGATGCCGCCGATGTAAGCGGGATAGATAACACATAACACCGGAAGCCGCAAGAGTCCCACGCCGCGGCGCGCCGAAAGGTGAAACGCCGCAGGAACGGCAACCGCAGCCGCGACCACACAGAGGTCGACGCGCGTCTTCGGATATTCGTCCCACAGATTCGTCAACATCACCCACAGCAACGCGAGCGCAACCGCACCGAATCCGCACCGCCACGGCCACGCCATTCTCCCGCGCAGCGGCGAGAGAAGCTGCTGGAGACCGAACACCCACGTGCCCAGCACGAAGCCGCCCCAGAAGATCCAATGGCCCAACTGGTCGTCAAGATAGGCGAGCGTCCGCTGGAGTTCCGGCGTCAACGCCTGGCTTCCGCGGTATACGATCACAATCCGGTTCATCGGATCGTGCATGCCCATGCCGCACGCGATGAAATAGACCGCCAGCACCATCAGGACCTCGACAAGCCGGCTCGACTGGCCTTGGCCCACGGCCCGCACCAACAGCCAGAAAAGAACGCCGATGGCCGGCGCAAAGACGAACATCGAGAGCGCCTCGCGCACGCGCAACACGTCCCCGAACGGCTGGAGCTGCCAAGCAGAGGGACACATCCGGCTCGCGCCCGCCAGCAGACAGATCACGGCAAACACCCCAAACAGCGCCAGAAGCCGCCGCAACACGTCCTTGTCTTCGATTTCTCTCTGACTCATCATTTGACGCATCCTTTACAGACCGAGCGGCACGCTGCCGCGCAACACGGTCCCGTCCTCCAGCGACAGGACCGCACGGATCAGCTCGCCGCGCTCGTCGGCCTTGCCGTCAAAGAAGAACGGAAGCGCGATGCGCGCGCCGGGCTTCAACTCCACGACAGCCTCACGCTTTTCCAGCTTCACGGTTTTCGGCGCGCTCAGACTCAGCGTGCCCTTCAGGGCGCTCGTCAACGGCGCCGCCACCACCACGCGGCACACGCCGCGTTTGTTCTCGCTCTGTACCGTGAGATTCAGGTTGGGCGCAAGCGCCTCCGGCACATACGACAGCATCGGGACCTGCAAGTACCCCATCGCGTTCATCACCGTGCGCATGCGGTACGGCGCATCCTGCATCAGGCACACGCGGCGGTCCATCGCCGGGACCGGCGTGGTGTAGATGCGCAATTCGCCCGCCACGGTGGTCAGCACCTCTTCGCGCCAGTCGCCGAGCACGTCCGCGACGAGCACTACGCTGCCCTCGATCTTCTCGCTGACCACACCGCCGTCGTAATCCCGCGCCTGCCCGCGAAGGATTTCGCGCTGCAAGTCTGCGTCCCACCAGGCGCTCGGGACGCCGAAACTGAGATCGATCTCTTTGCCGCACTTGAGCACTCGCCCGTCTGCCGAGAAAAGCCAGCGGCCTTCGGTCAATTTATGCCCGTCCGCGTCGGCGCCGTAGATCTCCAGCCCCGGCTGCATCGGGTCGATGTCGGTGCACATGCCGCAGGCGTGCACGTGCTTGGTCGCAGCCTGCAGCTGCCAGAGGAATTTTCCCGTCGCGGGATCGAGCAGGTGGATGCCGCCCTCTTTGCGCTGGCCGCGCTCAATGATGTACGCCAGTTCCATGCCGGGACGCGCCAGATCGATGTCGCCGTAGTAATGCGCGTCGGGGTGCCCCTTGCCCGTGCACCACAGCACCGAACCGTCGTCGTCCAGCGTCACCGAGCCGAGGATCACCTCGTCGCGGCCGTCGCCGTCCACATCGGCGCAGAGACAGTTGTGCGCACCCTGGCCCTGATAGATCCCCGGCAACTCCTCATTCGAATAGGACCACAGCCTCTCCAGCTTGCCGGCTTTCAACTGCCACGCGTCGGCCAGCATCAGGCCATAGGTTCCGCGGAGGACCATCAGGCACGGCGTCTTGCCATCGAGGTAGGCCACGGCCAGCTGGTTGCGCGAAGCCAGATTGTACGATTCAAAGCCGTCGCGAGGCGGCCACGGCGCGCGCGCGATCTCCCGTCCGGTGAGGCCGTCGAAAACGCCCACCCATTCGGCCCCCTTCTCAACCATGCCTTCAGGGCTGCGCATGTCCTCTTCGGGGCCGATTTTGGCCGCCACTTCGGCGCGCCCGTCGCCGTTCAGGTCGCAGACCACCATCGGCGAATACCACATGCCGCGCTCGATGTTCCATCCCAAGTCCTTGATCCACAGCAGCGTGCCGTCCTGGCGGCGCGCTTCCAGCTTGAAGGTCTCCGGAGACTTGTACCAATACTTGCTCCACGGGTCGATGTTCGCCCCCGGCTGCTTGACCACGTACTCGTAAACGCCGTCGCCGTCGAGATCGCCGACACCCACCTTCTGCGCGGTTGCGTTCGTCGTCGCCAGGGGTATCCGGATATAGGGCGTCTTGCGGCCCTCCAGCGCGACGGGCTTGGCCGTCTGCGCCACGCCGCCAAACCCCGCCGCGGGCTCCACCGCATAGCTCGCCGCGGCGTCGAACCGGTTCGTGTCCAAGAAGTCCGTGGTCTGTGCGAGCGGTGCGGCGTTGAGCTTCACGCGCTGCCCCGCCTTCAGCCGGTAGACGTCGAACGCCACGTCTGCCGCGTCCTCCTTCAGCAGCCGCCAGCCCACGTAGACGCCCTCGGCCGTCTCCACCGCCACCACGCCGCGGTCCATCGGCTCGACAGGTCTCGCAACGGCCCAGCCGTTGACTTTCGGCCCTTTGACCTGCACGGGAGCCGCCTCAGCGACGACCTGCACGTCGTCCACCCAGAAATCGGTCTTGCCGCCGCCGACGATCCGCACATAGACCGTGTCGACGCCGTCCGGCACGGTGAAGTAGGCCTTGCACAAGTTCCACCCGCTGCGGCGCGGTTCCGGCGTGCGGCCGATCGCCCAATCGACCAGTGACGTGCCTTTGTTGCCCACCACGTTGATCTGTCCGGCCCTCGCCTCGCCGTTGCGCTTCATCCAGCAGGTGATCTTATACGACTCGCCCGGCTTGACCGTTGTCCTGCGGCTGTTCGCAGCGTTCCAATCCTTGTCACCCTCATGAACGATCCGGATCGCGCGCGCGCCGTCGTGGCGCTCCGTCGCGACCTCCAGGCGGCCTTTGCCCTTTTCGCGCGTCCACCAGCTCCAGTCGGCCACATTCTTTTGGCCGTCCAGCAATTCAAAACCCGGATTGGCGACCAGCTCCGCCGCCGAGAGATTCCCGGCCAGAAAGGCCGCCACGACCAGACTCGCATGCTTCATTGTTAATTCCCTTCCCCCTGTTTATTGGACGGTTCATGAGAGCCGTCATTTCATGTCACTCAAAAAATCCGGCAGGACTTTCTCGACCTGCGCCCCGGACGGGATCAGCAGCACGCGCAGCTCCACCGTCCCGCTCTCCGGCGCGAACGTCTCGAACGCGATCATGCTCGCCCCTTTGTTCGGCACGTCCCAGGCGTTGGGCGGCACGGCAAGGTCGGTCACCTGCCACGTCACGGCCGCAGGCGCGACCGGCCGGACTGCTAGCGACTTCTGTCCGTCCGTGAGCACCATGTCGACGCCCTGCGCCTGGCACGACTTGGCCTGAGTCACCATGGCCCAGCGCACCTTCGCGCCGGGCTTTACGCCGGTGAGCCGGTCCTGGATCACGCCGACCCGCGACGGCAGCAGCGCGCACGCCCGCGTCACGCTCTGCGCCTGCCCCGCGTAGACTTCGCCGAGGTCGACCACCGCGTGCGGCAGCTGCGGATCGTCTTCGAATTTCACGATCTTGCCGAAGCCGCTGGCCACATGCGGCTGGCCGTCAAGGGTCACCACGTTGTGGCTCGCGCTGCTCAGGCGGAAGATCTTCCAGCGGTCCGAGTCCTGTTTGGAACTCCACAGGCTCATCCCCAATTTTTCGATTGAATAGTAATTCTGGGCACCCAAGTCCACGGCCCAGCGAATGCCGTCCGCCTCATAAATGAACGAGCCGGAATCCATGTGCCCGTGGTTCTGGGTCGCGGGGCCGCCCTTGGTCGCCAAGTACGCGGCGGTCCGATCGTCCCACGAAGTCCGCATGACCACGACCGGCACGCGGCCCTCGCTGGCCCAGTTGAGCGGGATCTTGCACGGCACGTCGGGCTCGGTCTCCTGGAACCAGAAAAGCAGCAGCACGGGGAAGGCCAGCCCCCGCATCGCGGTCTTGCGGGGATCGCCCGCGCGCACGGCCTCGCGCATGTCGGCGGCCTCCTTCCGCAGCCAGTCCGGACGCTTGCTCCGCAGCGCCAGCCACCACAGCGCGAGCTGGTGGCCGCGGCCGTCGCCGCCGTCCGCATAGTTGTAGAAGCGCCCGCTCGGGCCGGTCGCGATGTTGATGTAGTCGCCGGTCTTGGCAAACCCCGGCAAGTCATACAGCCCGAAGTCAGTCCCCAAAGATTTGCTCAGCAGGTCCATCATATACACGTAATACGTCGTGCCGTACGTCCAATAGGCGGGGCCCTCGGGATAGCTGCCGTTCGGCGCGTAGGGCTTGACCGAATACGGCACGGAAGTCACCGCCTGGTGAATGATCTCCAGCGCCAGCTCGGGATCCTGGTCGCGGATCGCCAGCGCGCCGGCCACCATGCCGCCCCAGCAGACCTGCGACCAGTTGTTGTCGCCCTTCGTCCAAAAGTATTTCTTCGCCAGCGCCGGTTTGAGTCCCTTGTCGCGGATCGCCTCGAACAGGGTTTTGCGTGTAGCCTCGTCGAGCGTGTCGTAAAGCCAGTCATAGCCCAGTGCCACGCCCAGCGTCATCTCGGCCGTGTCGAGGAAGTGGCTAGGATTCCAGTCCGCGAAGGCCGCAGCGGCGAGCAGCTCCTGTTTCGCGCGCTCCGCGTACTCGGGTTTACCGGTCAGGCGAAAGGCCGCGGCGAGCAGACCCGCGCGTTTCTCCACCTCGTGCTGGCCTTTCATGCGCATGCCTTCCTGCACGCGCACGACCGGTTTCTCCAACAGAACCTTGTCGGCGTCTTTGACGAGCCAGTCGCGGATCAGCGCCCATTCGGGCTTCTGCCCGATCACGCCGCGGATTTTCTCGAACGCGTCGGCGCGCTTCACGAAAAGCCGCGGATGCGCGGCCGGCATCTTGTCCAGCCGCGCCTTGACATCCGCTTTCGTCACCGCGAAAGGATCGGTCTTCGCGACATCTTGCGCAGACACGGCCAGCGCGCACACAAGAAAACAAAAGAATCCCCCGATTCGTGTCATCTCGTTCCCCTCTTTGTCGACGCCCTGTTCGCGTCCCCGCTGCACTCCTCAGGGCCTCTTCGGTGATCACCGAGAATTCTAGCACAGCCGGGGCGCGCGCGGGTACGGAATCACGTCCCGAATGTTGTGCATGCCCGTGCAGAACTGTACCAGCCGCTCGAATCCGAGGCCGAACCCCGCATGGGGCACGCTCCCGTAGCGCCGCAAATCAAGATAGGCCTCATACTCCTCCGGATTCAGCCCGCACGTGCGCATCGTCGCCTCGAGGACGTCCAGCCGCTCTTCGCGCTGGCTGCCGCCGATGATCTCCCCGACCTCCGGCAGCAGCACGTCCATCGCCGCGACCGTCCGCCCGTCAGCGTTGCGGCGCATGTAGAAGGCTTTGATCTCCGCAGGGTAGTCGGTCACCACCACGGGGCCTTTGAACACCTCCTCCGACAAGAAGCGCTCATGCTCGGACTGCATATCCATACCCCAGTAGGGAGCGAAGTCGAAGGTCTTGCCGGACGTTTCGAGCAGACGGATCGCCTCCGTGTAGGTCACGCGTCCGAACGGCGCGTCCGCCAAGCGTTCCAGCCGGGCCGCCACGCCAGGCAGCACGCGCTGGTCGAAGAATCTGAGGTCGGCCATTCCGTCGCGCAGGACGGCCTGAAACAGGTGCTGCAAGAAAGCCTCGGCCAGTTCCGCGTCGGCGTCGAGATCGGCGAAAGCCATCTCGGGCTCGATCATCCAGAACTCGGCGAGGTGCCGCCGCGTGTTGGAATTCTCGGCGCGGAAGGTCGGGCCGAACGTGTAGATGTCGCCCATGGCGCAGGCGTAGGTCTCACCCTCGAGCTGGCCGCTCACCGTCAGCGCGGCGCGGCGCCCGAAGAAATCCTGGTCGTAGTCGACCGTGCCGTCCGCGCGGCGCGGCGGCGCATTCGGATCGAGCGTCGTCACCTGAAACATCGCGCCGGCGCCTTCGCAGTCGCTCGACGTGATGATCGGGGTGTGCACGTAAAGGAAACCGCGATCATGGAAGAAACGGTGCACCTCGTGCGCGAGCAGGTGCCGCATGCGGGCCACCGCGCCGAAACTGTTGGTGCGGGCCCGCAGGTGGGGCAGTTCGCGCAGCCGGTCGAAATTGATTTTCTGCTTGCCCAGCGGATACTCTACGGGTGGGGAAAAGCCTAAGACCTTGACCTTCCGCGCCTTGAGCTCGACCGCCTGACCGCTGCCCTCGGAAACTTCGATCGTTCCCTCCACCACCACCGACGCGCCGGGATGCAGCTGGAGGATCTCCGACTCGTAGTTGCCCAACTCCGCCGGCGCGATCACCTGCAGGTTTGCCAGACAAGACCCGTCATTGATCTCGATAAATGAAAAGCCGCCCTTGGAATCGCGCCGAGTCCGCACCCAGCCGGCGGCCAGAACGTCGATGCCGCGCTTATCCGAACTCAGTAAACTGGAAATCCGCATCCGCTTCATATCACCGCACGCTCCTCCAACAAAGAATGCCCTTCATTTTACCACGAACGGCACCGGACAGCCACGGGGTTTTCCGGGGCGGCCTCATCGGGTTCAAAGAGAATCGAACCCGTACACCCGCTGCGCGGCTTCTCGAAAATCGTCGGGGACGACGTCATGGAGATTCAGCTTGGCACCGGAAGGAAGATGGACCGATAGCCCGGTGGAGGTCAGCATGAGGCGCGGATGGCCGACGCGCAGCGCCGGGTCACCGTAGCGCACGTCGCCCGCGATCGGATGGCCAATGCTGTAGAGATGCACGCGGAGCTGGTGACGCCGCCCCGTCAAAGGATGCAGGCGGACCAGCGAAAAACATCCGTTCCGTTGCTCGACTTCGTAACGCGTCTCGGAAGGCTTTCCTTTGGCATCGTCCACGCCCATCCGTCCCGAGCCGAACTCCCGCAACGGCCGCCGGATGAAGCCGCGGTCGGCTTCGACCGCGCCGTGCACGACCGCCAGATAGGTTTTGTGGACCTCGCGCTGTTCGAACGCGGTGTTGAGGAAACGGTGCGCCGCGGCCGTGAGCGCATAGAGGATGACCCCGCTCACCTCTTTGTCGAGCCGGTGGACCGGAAAAACGCGGCGCCCCAGTTGCCGCCCCAACAGGGCGCCGAGACACGCCTCATCGTCCGCCCGCTCAGGAACGGCAGCGACGCCGCACGGTTTCATCACGGCTACGCAATCGTCGTCCTGATAGAGGATAGGGATCATAGGCAAGGCTTACGCCTTGAACGCCGCCAATGCGCCGAAATCCAGCGTCGCGAAATAATCGGCCGGCGTCTCGGCGCGGCGAATCTGCACCACGCTGCCGTCCACGCGCAGCAGCAGCTCGGCCGAGCGCAGTTTGCCGTTGTACTGGAAACCCATGGCGTGGCCGTGCGCGCCCGCATCGTGGATCACCACGAGGTCGCCCGGCGCCAGTTGCGGCAGCGCGCGGTCGATCGCGAACTTGTCGTTGTTTTCGCAGAGCGACCCCGTCACGTCGTAGACCGTGTCGCACGGCTTGTCGGCCTTGGCCGGCACGGAAATGTGGTGGTACGCGCCATAGAGCGCGGGGCGCATCAGGTTCGCCATGCAGGCGTCGAGGCCCGCGTAGGTCTTGTAGGTCTTCTTGATGTGGCGCACGCGCGCGATCAGGTAGCCGTACGGTCCCGTCACCATGCGGCCGCACTCCATGTAGAGCTTCAGCGCGGGATGGCCCTTCGCCAGCACGCGCGCCGCGTACGCCTGCCGCACGCCCTCCCCCACGCGCTCAAGGTCCACCGCCTGCTGTTCGGGCCGGTACGGGATGCCGATGCCGCCGCCGATGTTGACGAACTCGAAGGTGATGCCCAGCTTCTGCGAGAGCTCCGCCACCAGGTCGAAAAGAATCTCGGCCGTATCGATGAAATACTGCGGATTGAGCTCGTTCGATGCCACCATCGTGTGCAGGCCGAAGCGCTTCACGCCCTTCTCCTTCAGCCGGCGGTAGCCCTCGAAAAGCTGCTCGCGCGTGAACCCGTACTTCGCCTGCTCGGGGTTGCCGATGATGGCGTTGCCGCCCTTCAGCGGCCCCGGATTGTAGCGGAAACAGACCAGCTCGGGCAGCCCCGCGCTCTGCTCAAGAAAAGGGATGTGCGTGATGTCGTCGAGGTTGATGACCGCGCCCAAGGCCTTGGCCTTGACGAATTCGCCGGCCGGCGTGTCGTTCGAGGTGAACATGATCGACTCGCCGGTCACGCCGATTTCCTCCGAGAGCAGCAGTTCCGGCAAGGAGCTGCAGTCCATGCCGAAGCCCTCCTGCTTCAGGATCTTCATCAGAAAGGGATTCGGGCATGCCTTGACGGCGAAATACTCCTTGAAGCCGGGATTCCACGCGAAGGCCTCCTTGAGGCGCCGCGCATTCGCGCGGATCCCGCTCTCGTCATAGAGATGGAACGGCGTCGGATATTTTTTTTCGATCTTCTCGATCTGGTCCAAGGTAAAGGGCAATGTCTTTTGAGGCATTTCTTCAACACTCCGAGGGTGAAAATGGTTCAGTATAGCCGTTCCGTTCTTGCCCGCGCAACTGGTTTTAGGCGTCACTCCTCCACGACGACCGGCACGCCGGGATAGACCATGCCCAACAGCTTGACCGCATTCCAGTTGGCGAGCCGGAAACAGCCGTGCGATTCCGCCCGCCCGATCTTCTCCGGGAGCGGCGTGCCGTGCACGCCATAGCCTTGCAGCGAAAGCCCGACCCAGGCCTGTCCCACCGGATTATTGGGTCCGGCGGGTATGACCAGCTTGGTTCTTTTCGCGCCGCCAGGCTCAAACAATTGGGGGTCGTACGTATAGTTCGGATTGGGCGCGATGGTTTTGACCGCCAGTTCGCCGTCCGGCCGTTTGGACTTCTCGCGCGCGATGGAGCAGGGGAAGAGCGCGATCAGCTTGCCCTCGGCGTTGAACACCGTGATCTCCATGCGCGCGAGCGCGATGCGGATCGATCCGGCCCGTTCGGGTTTCGCGCAGGTGCAGTCGGGAACGACCACCTCGGTGCCCGCCGGCGGGTTGGGCCACGCGACACCCGGATTCAGACGCTCGATCGCCCGCTGCGACGTGTGCCCCTTCTCCGCGAGCATCTCCTGGATCGTCTCGTAAGTCATCGAACGCAGCTTGGCGCGCTCTTCCCATCCCGGCGGCACCGGGCCGATATTGGCCACGTCATTCGTCGTGACCGTGTAGCGGACCAGCACATTCGTGTCGCCCCCCAGCGCCGTCAGCACCGACGCATCCGGAACGCCGGTGGGAGCCAGCCCATTCAGGGTCTGCCATGTGACCAGCGCGATCTCGGTCCGCGCGCCCCAGACGCCGTCCACGCAGTTGCACGAGAGGTGTTGCCTGTCGAGCTGCACCTGAAGCGCCAGCGTATCGAAGTGGTAGCCCGAACGGTACCGGGCGAAACGCGGCGCCTGCGCCTCTTGCGCCGCAAGCGGCCCGCCCCCGACCAACAGAGAGATATACAAAACCAATCTCGGTGTGAGTGTCATGTCTGAAGAATAACAGGATTGCGGTGGCTGCGCCAGTCCTGAAACTCAGTCAGCGTATCGCCATTCGCGCCGAATTGGGATATAGTGGTGACACGAAAGGAAAAGGACATGACCCACACATTGACCGTCACCCTGAGCCTGCTCGCCTGCACGCTCATCTCATCGATCTCATCGGCCGAAGATCAGGCCGGTGCCACCCAATGCGACCCGGCCACCGGCATCTGTACGGACGGAACCGCACGCGGCCCCGCGGCCGGCGGCAAGCAGATCTGGGCCCACTCCCGGCTCTACACCGACGCGCCGCCCCTGGAAGTCCAGAAATGGCTCACCGATAAACCTGAGCTGGATGGCAAGGTTGTGATCATCGAATTTTGGCGGACCTGGTGCGGTGCCTGCAAGCGGATGACGCCGCTGATGAACACGCTGCACAAGAAATTCGGCAGCGAACTCGCCGTGATCGGCATCACGGGCGAATCGGAGGAAAAGGTCAGGGCTTACGCCGGACCCAAGAAAGCGTATTATCTGGCCTTGGACCTTCCCCAGACCGTCAAAGAAACAACGCCCGCAGAGCAGGCCGCCGCCACGAAGGCAGAAAACGAACCCATCGCGGCGTTGCCCGATCAGGCCTCCGGACCGGCCGCGAACCGCCCCGGCCAAGGCCGGTACGAAGCGCAGTTCGGCGTTTGGGGCTGGCCACACGTGATGATTCTCGAACCCCTGCACCACACCATCGTCTGGGAGGGCTTCACGGGGCTGAAAGGCTACGAGCTGACCGAGGCCAAAGTCGCAAAAATCCTCGCCGTCAGCCGCGCGATGAAAGCGGAAGAAGCCGCCGCCCGGAAGAAATAGTTTTTTACCGCAGCAGCGCGGCGGCGCACCAGATGACCGGCGCCTGGCCGTGCAGGTCGCCCGTGATGCGCTTGCGATCGAGGTAGTACTGACGGTCCGCCTTCTTGTTCGTGCCTTCGCACACGTCGCGGATGTCGCCGTTCTCATCGAGATACGCCACCAGCGCCAGCCACGCCTTGCGCGCCGCTGGCGCGTAGGTCGCGGCGTCGAGCCAACCGTTCTTGACGCCGGTGATCATCGCGAAGGCGAACATGCCGGTTCCCGAGGTCTCCGGCCAAGAGCCGTCGTCGTCGATGAGCTGGCGCCACATGCCGTCCGGCGCCTGGTGCTTCAGCAGCGCGAACATCATCTTGCGGTAGCCTTCGAGGATGCGGGGGCGGTCCGGGTTGTCCGCCGGCAGCGAGCGCAGGAGCTCCGCCGTGCCCGCCGCCATCCAGCCGTTGCCGCGGCCCCAGAAGAACGGCACGTCCGGCGCGTGGTAGAAAAGCCCGTTGGGCCGCTGCAACTCGTCCAGGTAGGCCACCATCTCCTTGGCTGCGCGTTCGATGTAGGCGCGGTCGCCGGTGGCCCGGAAAGCCTGCGCCTGGACCATGGTGATCATGAACATGTCGTCGATCCAGAAGCGCGTCTGCCAAGTCAGCCCCTTCGCCGTGAGCGCGCGCGCCTCGGGCGTGTCGTCCTTGCCCTGCGCCGGCGCCCACTGCGCGTCGGCGTAGGACTTGCCCAGGGCCAGATAGCGGGGCTCTTTCGTCTGCAGATAGAGCTCGAAGGGCACCGCGCCGAAGACGCTGTTGTCCACGTGGTTCGGCAACGGCAAGAGGCGCGCGTCGGCGCCGAACAGCGGCTCGAAGCGCTGCGCCAGACGGACGGCCAAGGCGTTGTTCTTCGTCTCCTTAGAAAAGGCAAGCGCCCCGTACCACGTGCAGACGTCGGGATAGGTGATCTGCTTGGGCGTCTTGCCGAACCTGCCGTACTGGCTGTGGGGCTGAGCCAGGAAGCGCGCGGCGATCCGCGCGCCCACTTCTTCAGGCGAAGCGCCCTTGGGCCACGAGCCGAAACACGCATTACTTTTCACACCCTCGTTCATGCTCACGCAGCCGGCCAGCGCCAGCGTTCCGATGGTCATCAGACTTTTTTTCATGGTTCCTCCTCCAACACGGCCTGCACACTAACGAACTTTTTCCGGTTCCGCGAAATCGCCGGACATGAACTGCGGCAAACGGAACACGTCTCCCGTTTGATTGCAGAAGTAAAGATGCGACTCGGACGGCTTGCGCCCGTGGCCGTCAGCCCAGAAGCCGTAGAAGTCCGGATGGACGTTCACCGGCCGCCGCACATAGGTGTGGTTCATCTCGCTGTTGCGGGTCAGCTGCCGCACCATCCGCCACGTCGCGCCCGCATCCTCGGTCAGCCACATCGCGATCTCGCCGCCGGGATTGTACGGCTGCGGCCCGAGCTGCGTGGGACCGATGATCCGCCACGTGGTGTCGCTTTCTACGTAGACCGGTCCCGTATCGTAGTTATTGCCGGAAGCGATGCCCGTGAACTGCTCTTCCCATTCCGCGCCGGTCCAACGCACGAGGCGCCACTCGCGCGGACCGTTGGCGGGCCCCGATTCGTATCCTTTGCTGAGCACGAACAGGATGACCGGATGCCCCTTGGAATCAAACTGCACGTCCTTGATATAGCAGTTGCGGCCCTTGCTCTCGTACTCCAACACCAGCGCGGCATTCACCTTGTTCGTGAGCGGCGTTTTCAGCGTCTCGCCCTGCACGTTTTTGAATGTCGCGCCGAAGTCGTCCGTCTCCATGTAGTAGACGTTCGTGCGCCAATTAAGTCCCTTGCCCTTGGGGTGCTGGTTGAAAGCGATGCCGGTCTTCTTGTTCTTCCACGTGCCGCTGATCTGGTAGTGGCCGTCCTCGAAATAGGCGGTCTGCTTGCGCGCGCTCCACTCGGTGCCGTCGGGGTTGCTGGTCATCACGTAGTTGCCGCGCCCCGCCACATACCAGGTGTGAATGAAAAGGAACCCCTTGCCCGGATAATACATGGGCTGCGGATAGGAGTAGTTTCCCGTCCACATGAGCTGGAACGCCTCGATGTCGTACGGCGTCACGCTGCGCGAGATGTAGGAGGGCCGCCCGCGGCCGTGGCTGCTGGAGAAGATCCAGACGTAGCCCTTGTCGTCGAGGTTGATGACCGGATTGTCGTGCGCGTCGTCCGTCTTCTTGTCTAACAGAAGCGTGGGCCGGGCCACCTTGCCGGTCGCGTGATCGTAGTACGACACCATGTGCAGCAGCGTGCTGTTTTTCTCGTCGGTTCCGCCGTAGCAGAAGAAGGTCTTGTTCACTTCCGGCGCATACCACGCCATGGGGATGTGCTTGGCGCAATAGGTGCCCAGTCCGCCGCTGTACTTGTAGACGTACTCGTCCTTCGAGGGCTGGTTGAAATACCAGATGCCACGGAACCCGTCGGTCTTGCGATTGATCAACACGGCCAGCACCGGCTGGAATTTGACGAGTTCGGGCGCGCCCTTCACGCGGTTCCCGATGACCGTATCGGTCGAGTGGGTGTTCCAGTGGCAGACGAGGCCCTGGCCGAGCCCCTGACGCGGCTCATCCGCGTAAACCGACTTCGCCTCGTCCGGCTCGAGCACGCGGTTCCAGATGCGGATGTCCGTCATGTTGCCTTTGAGGATGCGCTCGCTGTCGCCCTGCGTCACGCCGACCGTCAGCGGCTGCGCAAAGGCCGCACGCTCCAGCGGAATCTCCCGCTGCCCCTCCAGCACGCCGTTGCGGTAGACCTTGGCGGTCTTGCCGTCATAGGTTCCAAGATAATGCGTCCACGCGTCCGCTTCAGGCGGCTTCGCCAACGCGAAGCCATATTTTCCGGGTGCGCCTTCAACCAGCATCCGCACCGCGTCCTTGTAGAGATAAAGGGAGAAGTCCTGGTTCGGATTTCCCATGGTCAGAAACATCTGAGGGCGCTTCGCGTCTGCCACTCGGACCCAGACGGCAACAGTGAAGCTCCCGGCTTTCAGCGTTTCCGCCATGTTGCTCACGCTGAACCCGGTGTTTCCGTCGAAGGGATACCCCGCGTTGTCCGGTGCGCCAAAGGCACATGCCGCAACCGCTATCGCCATGACCGCTGTCCGTATCGCTTTCATCGCCCCTCCTTTGAACCATCCCTTTCAAGAGGAGCCGGCCCGCAGCGCCGGCCCATTCGCCACCCGCCACACGATGTTCACATGTGAACATGCCGGGACGTGAATCACGATCCTTCTTTTAGCACGGGGCGATTTGATGGCGCAAGCCAATTCTTGTCTCTTTTTACGCTTGCAGGAATACGCTGAACGATTAAACTGAATGCCATTCTGAGAGAAGGCGTGTTCATATTTGAACACTTGGTAACGGGAGGAACGGCACATGCAAACAGTCTCTTTGCGCATCACCTTGTTTTCAGCCCTCTTCGCACTATCGGCCCTCATGGCCCAAGAGACACGCAAAGTCTCCGATGCCTGGACGTTGGACGCCATCAGCGGCAACGCCCGGCTCGTCGCCGACTGGATGACGGCCAACCCCAAGCCGCACAACAAGCTCGACTGGACCTACGGCGCCTTCTACGCGGGCATCGCCGCCCTGGGACTCTCCGACCCCGCGCTCCCCTACCTCGGCCAGATCCGCGAGCTCGGCAAGGCCAGCGGCTGGACCCCGCTCACCCGGACCTACCACGCGGACGATCACTGCATTGGGCAGAGCTGGCTCGAGCTCGCCGCGTTCGAGAACAACCCGGTCTACGTCGAGCGCCTGCGCCAGACCTACGACTACATCCTCGCCAACCCGCACAAAGGCCCGCTCGACTTCACCAAGAAGGACAACCAGAAGCGCTGGAGCTGGTGCGACGCCCTGTTCATGTCGCCCACCGTCCTGGTCAAAATGTACGGCCTGACCGGCGACACCCGCTACCTGGCGTTCATGGACCAGGAGTACAAGTCCACGGCCGACTACCTCTACAGCAAAGAGGACCACTTCTTCTTCCGCGACTCGCGCTACTTCGACAAGCAGAGCAAAAACGGCAAGCACGTCTACTGGTGCCGCGGCAACGGCTGGGTCTTCGGCTCGCTGCCGATCATCCTGCGCGACCTGCCGCAGGACTGGCCCACGCGCGGCTTCTATCTGGGCCTCTTCAAAGAGATGGCCGCCGCCCTCAAGCAGGCCCAGCACGCCGACGGCGCGTGGCGCCCGAGCCTGTGCGACCGCGAAGACCCCGACATGCCCGAGATGAGCGGCACCTCGTTCTTCACCTACGGGCTGCTGTGGGGCATCAACAACGGCGTGCTCGACCGCGCCGAATATCTGCCCTGCGTGCAGAAAGCGTGGGCCGTCATCACCCGGAACATCAACGCCGAAGGCCGCCTCGGCTGGGTGCAGCCGATCGGCGACCGCCCGGTCGCCTCCTACACCGCGGACGACTATGAGGTCTACGCCGTGGGCGCCTACCTCTGCGCCGCCATGGAGCTGCGCAAGCTCGTCATCGCCGACGCGCACGCCGCCCGCAAGACAGTCGAAGTCGTCAACCCCCTCGGCAGCTACCGCGCCGCCGAGACGGTCACGCTCGACTGGCCGAAGCTCGGCTTCAAGGCGGACAAGGTGCGCGTTTTCGACGTCCGCAACAGCGCGGTGCTGCCGCACCAGCTGATCGACGCCGACGGCGACGGCACGCCGGACGAGCTGATCTTCAAGACCTACGCCCTCGCCCGCCAGAGCCGCGCTTTCTGGGTCTTCGAGAGCGACACCGTCCCCGCCGCTCCGACCGCCGCCGTCTGCTTCAGCCGCCACGCCCCGGAACGCATGGACGACTACCTGTGGGAGAACGACCGCACCGCCGCGCGCATCTACGGCCCCGTCATCATGAAGCCGGCGCCCGCAGGCCAGTCGCTCGTCTCCAGCGGCATCGACATCTGGAACAAGAGCGTCCGCTACCCCATCATCGACAAGTGGCTCAAGCGCAAGAACTACCACGCCGACGAGGGCGAGGGCATGGACAACTACAAGGTCGGCCCCGGGCGCGGCTGCGGCGGCCTCGGCGTCTTCAACGCCGGCACCTGCTTCGTGAGCCAGAACTGGGCCACGCAGAAACACCTCGCCAGCGGCCCGGTCCGCACGGTCTTCGAGGTCACCTACGCGCCGTGGGCGTGCGGCAACGGCGTCACGGTCGCCGAGACGCGGCGCATGAGCCTCGACGCCGGCTCGCACTTCACGCGCTGCGAAAGCCGCTTCACCATCACGGGCTCCGCGCCGCTCACGGCCGGCCCGGGCATCGACACCTCGGCCGCCCACCTGCACAACGGCCTGCTCGCCGTGCATCCCGAGCAGGGCTGGATGACCAACTTCGAGCCGGAGCAGCCGAAAATGGGCGCCATCGCCACAGCCGTCGTGTTGCCGACGAAGGCGACGCTGATGTCGGACACGACCGAGAACGTCTATCTGCTGGCCGCGCTCACGCCCGACAAACCCTTCGTCTGGTACGCGGGCGCCGCCTGGAGCGGCGCGGGCGACTTCGTCAACGCGACCTACTGGAACGGCTATGTCGCCGCCTTCGCCGCCGGCCTGCGGACGCCGCTCACCGTGACCGTCAAGTGAGGCGCCCCTGACGCGCCCCAAAACCCCGCACGAACGAACGATTGAACAAATGAAGGAGCTCTCATGATTCTCGACCAATTCAAACTGGACGGCAAAGTCGCCATCGTCACCGGCAGCGCGCGCGGCATCGGACAAGGGTACGCGCTCGCGCTCGCCGAGGCGGGTGCGGATGTGGCGCTCGTCGACGTGATCCCCATGGATGAGACCGCCGAAAAAATCAACGCGCTGGGCCGCCGCACCTGCGCCATCACGGCCGACCTCAGCAAGGGCGACGAAGTCGCGCCCGGCATCGTCGCCGAAGTCGTCAAGCAGCTCGGCGGCGTGGACATCCTGGTGAACAACGCCGGCATCATCCGCCGCGAGCCCTTCACCGAGCACAGCGCCAAGAACTGGAACGACGTGATCAGCATCAACCTGAGCACGCCCTTCTTCCTCAGCCAGGCCGCGGCCAAGCAGATGATCGCCCAAGGCCGCGGCGGCAAAATCATCAACATCGCCTCGATGCTCTCGTTCCAGGGCGGCATCTTCGTGCCGGGCTACGCGGCCTCCAAAGGCGGCATCAAGAGCCTGACCATGCTGATGGCCAACGAGCTGGCGCCGCACCGGATCTGCACCAACGCGATCGCCCCGGGCTATATCGCCACCGAAAACACGCGGCCGATCCGCGAGAACCCCGCCCGCAACCAGGCGATCCTCGACCGCATCCCCGCCGGCCGCTGGGGTACGCCGGAGGACCTCATGTCCGCCGTCGTCTTCCTCGCCTCGCCCGCGTCGGACTACATGAACGGCCACACCCTGGCGGTCGACGGCGGCTGGCTCGCGCGCTGAAACGCGACAAGCCCCGTTAGGCAAGTCCCGTTTACGGGTGGTAGCCAAGCGCCACGGAGAGCTTCGCGGCCGCCTCTTTGAGCTGGGCCACACAGCCGGGAATGCGCTTATGCGTCAGACGAGCAGTCACGCCCGTGAGCCCGAGTGCGATATGGACGTGCCCGCGGCTGTTGAAGACCGGCACCGCCACACAGCGTATCCCGTCATAAAACTCCTCTTCGTCCACGGCATAGCCGCGCTTGAGGATTAAAGCCGTCTCTTTGGCCATCCGTTCCGGCGTGGTGAGGGTCCGCGCGGTGCGGGGCAACGGCTGAACCCGCGCGAAAAAGGCCGCCAGCGTGTCTTGAAAATTCCACGCCAGAAAGATCTTGCCCGTGGCCGAGCAGTGGAGATCAGCGAGCGTCCCGGCCGGCGCGCCTGCCCGGATCGGCAGCGGGCTTTGGCAGACTTCCAGCAGCAGCGACTTATCGTCGGACAACATGGCGAGATGCGCGGTCTCGCCGGTCTTGACGGCGAGCTGCTTAAGAAGCGGCTTCGACAACCCCGTCAGATCCACACCTGCCGTGGCACGGATCCCCAAATAAATCAGCGCGGGGCCGAGCGAATAGCTCTGCTGCGCGCCGCTTTCAAGCAGCCCCTCGCGGACCAGCGAAGCGGCGATGCGCATGACCGTTGTGCGCGGCACATGCAACGCCCGGCTGATCTGCAGAGCCGTGAGACCCGGCTCCGAGGCCAACAGCTTCAAGACACGCCCGGCATTGAGCAGATTGGGGATGATATAGTCTGGCATGGCAGAAAGAAGCTTCCGGCGTTTTTCCGTCGTGTTTTACGTGCCAGAAGTCAGCCCCGAGGAGAGACGTTCCGGCCCAACGACACGGTTTCAGTCAGTATAGCAGACGGCCGGAAAAACACATTCCCTAATTTGCAGTTGCGGGTCACCCCGCTTTTTTGTTATAAATACGTTTCATTTTTGCCGCCTCATTTAGGTCGGCGATGAACGGAGATGGACCATGCAGATTCTGATCGGTTTTTTGTATGTGCTTGAAGTCATCGTGTGCTTTCTTCTGGGCGGCGTGATCATGCTGCAGAAGCCGAAAGAAGGCGGCCTCGGCGTCAGCTTTGGCGGCGGCGTGGGAGAAGCCCTTTTCGGCGCCCAGATGGGGAACGTGCTGACCAAAGCCACCATCATTTTGGGTTCGGTCTTCCTGCTGAACACGCTGGTGCTCTCGCGCCTGACCTCCCATACCGGCACGTCGGTGATGGAAGGCGTGAAGGCCCCTGCGCCCGCGGCGCAGCAGGCGCTGCCGTTCTCGGCGCCCGCCGCTGCGCCCGCAAGCGCTCCCGCCGCCGCGCCCGCGGCACCTGCGCCTGCGGCCAAGTAAGTCGTCCTCCAGAGCGTAAAAAAAGAACCCCGTCCACGCGGCGGGGTTCTTTTTTTGTGTCTGCTGCCGTCCGGCCTTTTTATTCGAACCGGATCGAAGCTGACCGCCCGTGCGCGTCCAGGCCTTCGACCTCGGCGAACGTCCCGATCGAGGCCAGCGTCTGCGCGAGATCCTCTGCGGTAAACTCCACGAAACTGTGCCGGCGGCGGAAATCGTCGGCCGTGAGTCCGTTGAACATCCGCGCCGCGCCGCCGGTGGGCAAGACATGGCTAGGGCCTGCCACGAAATCACCGGACGGCTCGGGCGTCCACGGGCCGACAAACACGGCACCCGCGGCCCGCACGTCGTTCACGAATGATCGCGCGTCGCGCGTCATGATCTCGAAGTGTTCCGGAGCGAAACGATTCACCAGTTCCATGCCCTGCTTGAGATCCGGAACGACCACCAGCAGAATGCCGTCTTTCTCGATCACCCGCTCCACCATGGCGGCGCGCGACAGACGGGGCGTCTGCCACGCGATCTCGTCGCACACCGCCTCGGCGAACGCCTGAGAATCGGTCACCAGCAGCGCCTTCTCATGGCCGCTGCCGTGCTCGGCCTGCGACAGGAGATCCGCAGCGGCCCAAGCGGGCTTGACGGAGTCGTCGGCCAGCACCGCGATCTCGCTGGGCCCAGCGACCTGGTCGATGGCGACATAACCATAGACCTGGCGCTTGGCGGCCGTCACATAGGCATTTCCCGGCCCCGCAATCTTCTGTACCGGACGGACGGTCTTGGATCCAAAGGCCATGAGGCCGATCGACTGGATGCCGCCGATCTTGTAGATCTCGGTGGCCCCCGCGAGGTTGAGCGCGTAAAGCAGGACCGGATTGACCGTCTTGTCTTTGCCACACGGCGTACAGGCCACGATCTCTTTGACGCCGGCGGCTCGGGCGAGTGTCACGGTCATCACGGCCGTAGACGCCAGCGGCGCGGTGCCGCCGGGCACGTAGACGCCGACGCGGTCCATGGGCGAATAGAACTCGCCCGTATAGCCCCCCTGCGGCGTGCGCAGGTGCCACGGCTCACGCAACCCCGCCTCGGCATAACACCGGACGCGTCCGTGCGCGTCCTTCACGGCGCGTTTCACGCGCGCGGCCACGGACCGGCCCGCCGCCTTGATTTCGTGCGGCGAGACCAGCATCTCGGAAGCCTTGAGCGAGGCACCGTCAAACCGTTTCGCCGCCGCGAGCACCGCCGCGTCGCCGCGCTCGCGGATATCGGCCAACAGGCTCGCCGCGGCCGTTTCCGCTTCCGGCGCGAACGCGGGCCGGGCCAAAAACCGCTCGACCTCCGGCGCCGGCTTTTTCACGGACCATTTCGCGATTTTCGCAACCATTTCTTTACCCCGCTCGTCGCGCCGCCCCCTCACCTCAATGGCCGGCCTTCTTCTCGTTTTTCTTTTCGTCCTTCTTTTCGTCCTTCTTGGGCTCTTCCTTCTTGGGCTCTTCCTTCGGCGCTTCCATCGCGAACCCGATGCTCGGCACAGGACGCCCGAGCTTGTCGCCCATCTTTTTGCTGATCATGGCGAAAGCGTCTTCGAACGCCTTGGTCCGGGCCTCTTCCTTGGCGACATCCTCTTCTTTCGGCTTGCTCTGTTTCGCTTTTTTCTCAGCCTTGTCCATCTCCGCGAGCTGCTTTTCGCTGGCCCGTTCCTCGATTTGCGTCTTTTTCTTCTCCGCTTTGTCGCGGTCGGTGAAATCGGCGCCCATCTTCTTGGCCGTGCGGACCTTGATGCGGTTGCCCTGGAACGGGAGCTTGTTCTCCTTATCGGACTCCCACTCCTTTTTGGCTTCGGCCGCCGCCACCGCGTAAACCGCGGCCTCCTCTTTGATCTCTTTCTGCAACGCGGCGTATTCTTCGCGCGTCAAGACCGAATACTCGGACTGTCCTCGCATATCCGTCGTTTGGACCAAGCTGACCGTCTCAGCCTGTGCAAAGCCGACCAGCAAACCGGCCAAAGCACCCATCACACCAACCATCTGTTTCATCGTGGACCTCCTTGTAACCATTGCGATCTTGAACATCCTTGCGCTATTTCGAGCCCTGTCCCGGAACCCACTCTTCGGAGAAACGCGGAGCCCGCGCAGCACCAGGCCCTGCCGGCGGCGTGACCGGACGCGTCTCGCCGCGGGAGCGACCACCTTCAGCAGCCGGCTTAGCGGGAGCAGGAGCCACCGCCGGCGCGGGAGCGCGAGGCGGCGTCTCGGGCTTAACCTCGGCCTTCGCCGGCGCGGGAGCGCGCGGCGCCTCGTGCTTAACTTCGGCCTTCGGGGTTTCAGTTTCGGCCGGACGCGCGGGCGGCGGCTCGGCGGCGACGACGGGCCGCTCGGCACACGGCGCCGCAGCAACCGGCGACGCCTCCAGGGACGGCTCCGGACTTTGCTCCCGCGGCTGCGCAGGAGTTTCCGCGTGACGGCGGTCATCCGCCTCCTCGCGCTCGCGGCGGACATGTCCGTGGCCCTGCGGTTTCGGCGGCAGCTTCGTCAGCAGCGGATCGTCGCCCTGCAGCACCGTGCACTTCAGCTCTTCGCCGATGAACTTCTCGATGTCGGGAATGATGAACGACTCGTCCTCGTCCGCGAACGAAATCGCCGTACCCGTATGCCCCGCGCGCCCCGTGCGTCCGATGCGGTGCACGTAGTCCTCTGGCTCGTACGGGAAATCGAAGTTGATGACGAAGCCGATGTCATCCACATGAATGCCGCGTCCCGCCACATCCGTGGCCACGACGATGCGCACCTTGCCCTCGCGGAAGTCTTCGAGCACGCGCAGGCGGCGGTTCTGATTCACATCGCCGCTCAGCATCTCACAGCGGATTCCACGCCGCGACAGGCTGTCCGCAACATCCTCCGTCGTGTTCCGCCGATTGCAGAAGACCAACATGCGCGAGTCCGGATACTGCTGGATCTGGTTGTAGAGCACCGTAAACTTCTCGTTCGCGGTGACCACATACACGATCTGCTTCACGGTCTTGGTCGTGACGTGTTCAGATTCCACTTCCACCTTGACGGGGGCTTCCATCCACTGCGACGCCAGCCGCATCACCTCGTCGTCCAAGGTGGCGCTGTAGAGCATCGTGCACCGCTTCTCCTTGGGGGGGAGGCGGTTGATGATCGAGCGCACATCCGGAATGAAACCCATGTCGAGCATGCGGTCCGCTTCGTCGATGACCAGCGTGTCCACCTTCGAAAGGTCGATCACGCGCGACCGGACGAAATCGAGCAGACGTCCCGGCGTCGCCACCAGCAGGTCAACAGGCGAGTCGCTCACCTCGCGCTTCTGGCGCTCGTAATCCATGCCGCCGTAGACCGCGAGGGACCGAAGGGCGCAGTACTTGCCGATGTTGGCGGCATCCTTGCAGATCTGGATCACCAATTCGCGCGTCGGCGCGATCACGAGTGCGCGCGGCGCCCCGCCCTTCTCGTGGCGGGCCTCGGGCGTGCGCAGATACCGCGTCAGGATCGCCACGAGAAATGCGGCCGTCTTGCCGGTGCCGGTCTGAGCCTTGCCCGCCACGTTCTTGCCGGCGAGGGCATGCTCCAGGCTGAGCGCCTGAATCGGCGAGCAGTACTTGAAGCCCAGGTCCGAGACGGCATGCATCAGTTCCGAAGGCAAGTCGAAGTCGTGGAACCGCTTTTTTCCTTCCGCGGGTTCGATCTGATACTGATCCAGCGACCAGGCCGCATGCTCGGCAAGGCGCTTGGCGACTTCGCTGTCCGCCACAGCCCCGCCCGGCCGGTGCGCGCGCGGATCGGAGACCGGACGTTCACCGCGGTCCGAATCACGTCCCCGACGCTCTTTGAAAGGAGGGCGCGCAACCGCGCGGGCAGCGGAAACCGGAGCGTTGTCCCGTCCTTCGCCGCGCGGCCCATCGCGCCGCTCATCGCGCGACTCATCGCGCCGCTCGTCGCGCCGCGGACGCGGCCCGTCCCGTCGGCCCGGGGCGCGATTGTCACGGGGCGTCTGCCGCTGAGGACCCTGGCCAGACCGGACGTCGGGCCGTTCCGGTTTTCCCTGGGCGGCCCCGCGGGACGGACGCCCCGGCCCCTGCGTTTTCGACGACGACGCGGGAACGGCACCGCTTTTGGCCTGCGCCGCCTTTTTGGGAGACGCCTTTTTTTCCGACGCGAGGTTGCCCAGCAATTTACCCGCGATTCGCTTGATAAAACCTAATGGCATAAATTTTAACCCGTAAAAACACAAAATGCGGACGCCCGCGAGAGGCGCCCGCACATTCGACAGGATGTGAAGAATCAAACGACTAGCGCTTCGAGAACTGGAAGCGCTTGCGGGCGCCGGGCTGACCCGGCTTTTTGCGCTCCTTCATACGCGAGTCACGCGTCAGGCATCCCGCCTTCTTGAGCACTTCGCGCAAGTTCGCATCCGAAGCCACCAAGGCGCGGGCAAGACCGTGACGGATCGCGCCGGACTGTCCGCTGATGCCGCCGCCGTTGGCCGAGATCACCACGTCAAACTTGCCTTCCAGCCCGGCCATCGCCAGAGGCTGGCTCAAATACTGGCGCATCGCTTCACTGTGAATGTAATTCTCGATCGCCACATCATTCACGAACCACTTGCCTTCGCCCGGGACCAGGCGCACACGTGCGACCGCAGTCTTCCGGCGGCCTGTGCCCGCTGCAATTTCTTTCGCCATCTTCAACCTTCTTCTCTAGCCCGGCAACGCCGGAGTCCATGGGATTATTAAAACGCCGCCACCGCCGGCGCCTGTGCCGCGTGCGGGTGCTCAGCCCCACGATAGACCTTGACGCGGGTCATCATCTTACGGCTGATCGTGTTCTTGGGCAACATGCCCCACACCGCCTCCATGATGACACGGTCAGGGTGTTTCTCCAGCATCGTCTTGGCGGTGAACGTCTTAAGACCGCCGCGCCAGCCGGAGTACCGCTGATACTCTTTCTGCTCTTCCTTGCGTCCGGTCAGGCGGACTTTCTCCGCATTGACCACAATCACAAAATCACCCATGTCCACGCTGGGATCATATGTCGGGCGATTTTTGCCACGCAACGTGTTGGCGATGTTGACAGCCAGCCGCCCAAGCGGTTTGTCTGTTGCATCCACCAGTTGCCAACTGCGGGCCGTTTCAGGATTCTTCGGTTTGAACGTCTTCGTCATGATAAACCTGTCTCTTCCTTCTTCACGAAAAATGGTTAGGTAGGATAACCTATCCCGTGTGAACTGTCAACCGGCAAACTTTTCCGATCTAAAAGATTTTCCACCACCGTTTCTTGGGCTCCTCCACGTCCGGCGCCACCGGCTCGGCCGCCTCGTCCGCCTTGGGACCAAGCACCTCGACCGACTCGCTGACCTTCAGCGTGGCCGCCGGCGCGTTGGTCGCGGCGATGCGGATGGCGTCCTGCCGCACGGCGACGGCGGCGGCGTTGGAGTTGATCATCGACTCCGTCTGCGTCCGCTCGTCGAAGATCTTGTCGTCCAGCCGATGCTGTTCGCCCAAGCCCTTGCGATAGTCGCCCCACGCCTTCTCGATGTCCTGTTTCCGTTTCATCCGCTGCTTCATCTCGGACGCGGGGACGGGATCCGCCAACTTGCTGTCCGACCACCCCTTCGTCCAGATGTCGGTGGCATTGATGTAGTCCTTGCGCCGCCGCGCCTCGCGGTCCATGTCCGCCGCGTTGTCGATCACATACGGGGTCAGGAACACCAACAGCTCCGAACGGGCCTCCGAGTCTTTCGTGGAGCCGAACAGATACTTGCCGACAAAGGGGATGTCCTTCAGGATCGGGATGCCGGACGCGCTGTGCGACTTCGACGTCTTCACCAGCCCGCCCAGGATCACGGTCTCGCCGTTCCCCACCGACACGTCCGCGCTCAGCTTACGCGTCGTGATCGTGGGCCAAGACTCACCGCTGATTTCTTGCGAGCCCAGCACGTCTTCGAACGTCTCCTCGACTGAGAGAATCACGTTGCCGTTCGGATTGATCCGCGGCGTCACCTTGACCGTCAACCCCACGTCGCGCTGCTCGATGTCCGGCTCATAGCTGCCGGCGCCGCCCGTGGTGCTGCTGTACCCCATGTACCGCATGCCCTTGTACATGTACTTCAGCTCGGTCGCCTCGATCGTCGCCTCCTTGTTGTCGACGGTCAGCAGCACCGGCGAAGAGAGCACCTTCGCGTCGCTGTCCGTCTTCGACGCCTTGATCACCGCATCGACGCTCAGGCTGTCGACCGAGAACAGATATTCGAGGCCGGGCGAACCGGACGTGACCACGGTGCCGGCCGCGTTGGTGGCGATCTCGAACAGGTTCTGCGCCACCTGGCTTCCGCCGCCGCCGGCAAGCCCCGACCGGTAGTTGCTGTCGCCCGAGTAGCCGATCAGGGTTTTCACCGTCTTGACCGTCCCGTCGGCATCCGTCTCCGTCGAGTAACTGTAGACGGGCGTGCCCGCCTGCTCGTCCGCGGCTTTCACGCGCTTGACCCAGTCGATGCCGGTCTCGGTGCTGTCATTCAAGCCGACCTCCAGCACCACGGTCTCGATCAGCACCTGCGAGAGCTGGATGTCCATCCCCTTGATGATCTCATTGATCGCGGCCAGATCGTTGACGCTGCCCATCATCACGAGCGCGTTGGTGCGCTTGTCGGCCAGGATCTTGATGTTGTCCTTGCTGAGCGCACCCAACTTGCTCTTTCCGGGTTCGCCGCTTCCGGCCGACGCCGCTTCCGCCGTCCGGCTGGCGGCGCGCGCCGCCAGGGTTTCGGCCAGCGTCGAGCTGCGCCCGGGCGGCTCGGATGCGCCGGACGTGCTCTTGGACGCGTTCGACGGCACCTTCTCGTCCTTCTTGGAAGAGACGTTGCCGATGAGGTCGTTCAGCATGGTGGAGACCTCCTCGGCGTCCGCGAACTCCAGGCGCTTGACCTCGACCTTCACGTCCGGCGCGGTCTCGATATCCAGCACCGTGATGATCTTGTCGAAGAAATTCATGTTCTCTTTGCGGGTGATGATGATGAGCTGGTTCGAGCGCTCGTCCGAAATGATCTGCACTTTGCCGCGGATCATGCCGCGGTCGGCGTCGCTCACCAGCGTTTCGATGCTCTCGTTGGGCGTCGCGGCCGCCGGCTGCGGCGCGCCGAGACGCGTGAGCCCCGGAATCGAGGGGCGGGACAAGGTCGTCGCCGGCGTGGTGCTGCGGGTGAACCCCGGCGCCCCCGACACGTTGGCCTTCACCTCTTCCTTGGACTGCGTCTGCTTCTGGGATTCGGCCACCAGCTCTTCCAGCCGCTTCTTGATGTCGTCGGCCTTGGCGAAGCGGATGACGCGCACGTTCACCTCTTCCGACGCCACCAACGGCTGGTCGATGAACCGTACGATCTCCAGCATGCGGTTGATGTTCTCCTGCGCATCCGTGATCAACAGGCTGTTCGTCCGTTCGAACGTCTGGATCAGCCCGAACGTGCTTTTGAAGCCCTCCAACGCTTTCTGAGCCTCGCTGATCGTGATCGCCTTCAGCTGGATCATCTGGCTGATCACCTGGGTCTTTTCGGGATGGCCGCCGTCCGGCTTCTCCATCAGGATCTTGATGCCTTCGTTCCGCACCGATTTGCGGGACAGCACCTTGACAAATTTCTCGCCGAACGGCTCGAGCACGATGCCGTTCATGCTGAGCACGGCCTCGATCGCCTCAATGTATTCCGCTTTCGTGAGCTGAATATCCGCCTGGCTCTTGAGGGTGATGGTGGCTTTCGGCACATCCGGCGCGTTCAACAGCGTCTTGCCGGTCACTTCCGCATAGGCCATCAGGATAATGTCGACCGTCGCGCCATCGAACTTGAGGGCCGACGTCGTGGTCTTGGTCTTCTCTCCGCCCTCTGCCGCGGGCGTCCCGGCCGCGGCGGACGTCCCGGTCGCGGACGCCCCCCCGGACAGGGACGGCTGCGGCCGCGAACGCGAAGGCAGCCCACGCCCTGAAAACAGCGGATTGCCCCCCGGAGAAATCGCGGGGGCACTCGCCGCCCCCGGAGGCGGCATCTCCGGTGCCGGAGCCGGCGCCGGCGCGGATGCGGGAGCAGGGGCCGGCTGCGCCGGATCCTGCGCCAGCACCACACCCAACGTCAGCACGCAGGCCACGCCAAGTGAGAACAGATGGTCTTGCATAATTTTCATACTCATTTCCTCAAAATCCGTTTTCGCGCTTTCACCGCGTCGCCGGCGCGGGGGCCGGAGCCGGCCCTGACGCGGCGTTCGTTTTGCCGCCCGCCGGTTCGGGTGCCGGTGCCGGGGCCGCGCCGGGGGGCGTCACGGCGTTCGTTTCAGCGCCGCCCCCTGTCGGCAGGGGACCGTCCTCCGGCTTCGGCGCGTCCGTGTCCGGCGCCGCCGTGTCGGCCGGCGCCTTGCCGGCCAGCCCCTGTTTGCCGGCTTTCGCGTCGTCGCCGCGCATGTAGGCGCAGTAGAGCGTGAACGTGCCCTTCAGAAAACCGGGCTTGGTGGAGGGGCGGATGAACAGCTGCCGCACGTCCAGCATCGCGCCGGTCTGATGCAGGTCGTACAGAAATTTCACCAGCGACTCGAGCGAGCCCTCCCAGTCCTTGCAGTCCACAGGCAACTCATAGACATCCCCGACCTCCACCTCTTTGCTGGTCTGGCGCCGCGCGATCGTGAACCCGTTTTGCGAGGCCGCCGAGTCCATGATGTTGAGCCAGTGGGTGTCCACATCCTTTTCGTACGGGAAGATCGGCATGAGGTCCCGCATCTGCTCATACTTCGCCGTCCACTCGTCGTGGGCGGCAATCAGCGCGTTCTCTTCCTGCAATTTCTTTTGCGCGTTCGTGTAGACGCGCTGTTCCGTTTTCCAGTTCGCGGACTGCTTCTTGAAACACAGCGCCGCCACCGCATACATGACGGCGACCACGGCGATCAGCAGCATGTTCTTCTCTCGGGAGGATACCGCACTCATTTCCGCGTCACCCCCTTGAACTTGGCGTCCACCTCAAACTTGTGCTTCCCCTTGCTGGCGGAAGGCCCCGTGAGCGAAACCGTTTCGAACAGCGGATCCTCCGTCACCGCGTTCTTGAAATCGTACACCAGCGTGGGCTGGTCCGCCTCGCCGGCGATCTTCACGCCGTCATCGCGCCGGTAGTTGAACCCGATCAGCGTGATTCCGGACGGCAGATAGGACGACGCCATCAGCAGCATCTCCAGCGCCGAGTACGTGCGGTCCGTGTAAGCCAGAATCAGGTTGACCCGCTCGCGGGTGTCGGAAACCTGCTTGAACGCCTTGGCATGGACCTTCGAGGCGCTGCGCGTGCGCGAGGTCATCTGCTTGTAGACCAGAGGCCCCGAAAACAGCACGCCCATGAAGACGGCCCACACCGCCATCGCGACGCCGACCCCCAGCAGCACCCGCCGGCGGACGCGCGACTCCCGCACCTCGTCGCGCCATGCCTGCGGCGTCAGGTCGAGCGCCGCGCCCTCGCCCGTGCGCACCGCCACGCCCTCGACGCCGCCGTCTTCGCTCGGCGGCACCACGTGCCGCACGGCTGCGCCCGCCAGCGTCTCCAGTTTCCGCATCAGCTCCGGCGGAGGCGCCTCCTTTGAAACCACCAGCACCTCGGCGACGGGCGCCTCGCCCGCGTCCAGCTCCGCGTTCAGCAAAGACAGGGTCACCTCCCGGATCAGCGACGCATCGTCCGGCAGGGCGCCCAGCCCGCGCACCAGCACCGGCACCCCGTGGTCCAGCACCAGCAGATCCCAGCCGTCGTCCGGGTTCATCAGCACCACGCGCCGTCCGGGGCGCGCGAGCTGGCACGGCCCGCACAGCGAGCGGAACCAGCCCAGCGCCGCGGCATCCGTGCGGACCACATGCAGTTTCGCCACCTGCAGCGCCGCGCCAAGCTCCTCGAAAACCGCCGCCGGCATGGCGGCGGCCAACACCCACAGCTCTTTTTCCGTCTCGCTCAGAACCTCGCAGCCGACCGCCAGCTCCTCGCCGGGAAAGGGCGACAGCTTGTCCATCTGCAACACGACCGCGTCCGCTAAATCCTCGCGCACCTCGATCGGCAGCCGGAGCACGCGCACCAGCAGGCGGGAGAGCGGCAAGGCCAACACCACCTGCCGCGCGCCCATTTCGGACTTGGCCGCGCCGAACGCCCGCGCCAAGGGCTTGTCGCTCTCGACCAGCGTCCCGCTTTGCTCGCCCTCTTCGGCCGACTCGTTCTCGTGCGGCACATCAAGCGGCCACACGCCTCCACCCGTACGCGTCCAGCCGTCGCGGCCGCGCGGCGCGAACCGCACCCCGCGCACACAGGCGCTCTCGGCCAAAATCGCTATGACATCACTTTTCGCCATAAAATCGCTTTGCGAGTCAGGAGTCAGGAGTCTCGGCTCGCCGTTCTACCCCGACTCTCTCTATTTCCCGATTCTCACCCATCTTCTTGCTTCCGCTGAATCCCTTTTCCGCGTTCCCGGTCTTCAACTCCTAACGCCTGCTTCCTCACGGATCCTCCCGCCACTGCAGGTACCTGACCTTAGAGCCCTCGATCTCCGCGATCGCCTGAATCGCGTGCTTCACGCCCGCGGCCTGCCCTTCAATCACCAGCCGGAAAGTGCCGGAGTTCACCGAGACATAACTCGACACGCCCGTATCCAGCCCGGGGATGCGGGACGTGAAATCGCCGACAGATTTGAACGAATAATCCTCTTCGTCCGAACCCGTCGCCTGGCCCGACCCCGACGCCGTCCCCGACTTCGAAGCCGAACTGGAGTGCGAACTCCCTATTCCGGTCCGCGACGAACCCGACGTCGCCGAAGACCGGCCCAAGGTGGACACGCCCGCACTGCGGCCCTCACGCTCCTCGATGATCGCCCCTGCGGCGATCTCGTCGATCCCGGGAATCGTCATCAAAACTTCCATGGGAGCTGCATTGACGTTGATCTTACCATCCCCGTAGGTGGTAAACAATTCCTTAATTCCCTTCACCGAGACCTGCAGCTCCTTGTTCTTCTCCTCCGGATTCAGGATGCCGCCTTCCAGGATCGCGGGGACGAACCCCTTGACCAGCAGCAGCTCCTCGACCGTATCGACCTCCTTGTTGCGGGCCTTGTAAGGCGTCGCCAACGACTTGTAGTAATCGTCCTCGGCGCCGTCGGTCGACGGCGTGCTGTCCGCATCGACCCAGTCGTTCCAGCAGTCGATCAGCTCGGAGAAATACTCCTGCGGGATCCCGGCCGTCGTGAAGATCTGCTCCCACACCGCATCGGAATTCTTGCCGATCAGCATATTGATGTTCCAGCGCGCGGGCTCAGGAATAATCTCCAGGTGCACCACGCCGTCGCCGATCGGCTCGTCCACCACCGCCGTCTGGCCGCGCTTGATGCGCAGGGCCGGCTCCTTCCACCGGTCCTCCTCGTCATCGGCGGACGAGGCCGAGCTCACGCTCGACTGTTTTTCGAGCAGCATCTCGGCGATCGCCACGCCCGACTGGGTGAGGTAGTCCACCCGCCGCCGCTGCCGCAGATAGGTGCTGATGCGGCCCTCCAGCATGGCGTCCAGGGCGAACGACATCACCAGCATGCTCAGCAACGCGATCGTCCAGAGCGCGATGATCAGGGCCGATCCGCCCCGGGGGGAAGAACGGCGCCTGCGGCTGGCTGTCTGTCGGCACACACTCATCGTCATTCGTCTCATCAGTTCGCGATCCCGCCGCCCGGCGTGATCGGCAGGCCGGGGCCGGGCGTCCCGCCCGAAACCCCGCCTCCCGTCGTCTTCGAGCCGGTCCCCGTGCCCGTCCCGCTGGTCTTGTTCTTTTTGCGCGGATTCTGCGAAAGGTCGAACATCGGGATCTCGACAATGCGCTTCACCTCCAGCGGTTCGGCGTCCTCTTTGGGCGGCTCCATATACAGCGTCAGCTCCACCGCCTTGGGAAGGCTGTTCGAAAATTTCCATTCGTCCTGCCAGTTGGGCTCCTCCTCCTTCATCGGCTGATCCTTGTCGAGCATCCGGCAGTTGAGGCCGATCACCCGCGGCGAAAGCGACACCGGGGTCACATCCTTCTCCGGGTCGAACTCGTCGAGCTGCAGGTCCACCCGCCACGCCGAAACGGCCAGCCCCATCGAATCGCTTTTCTTGCCGTCATCCACATAGAGGTTGACGCGGTGCGGAGAGTCCGCGAATCCGCACTCCTCGCCCACCAGCGCCCGGCCGATCTTGACCCAGCTGATCCCGTCCCGCGCCTCAGGCCCTTCGCCCCCGTCCGTGAACTGAAAACCATAGTCGTCGAGCTGCGCGCCCGTATCCGGATAGTAGGCCGAACGCAGCCCCGACACCACCTGCTCCATCACGTGGTCGGCCTGCCCCATCGACTCCGACATCTCGATGCCGGCGTTCCAGCTCTGCACCACCGCGTCGAAACAGAAAAACGAAAGCAGCATCATGACCGACATGATCATGATGGCCATAATCAGCTCCAGCAGCGTAAAGCCGCCGCGCCCCGCTCTCTCTCGCACACCGCTCATGCCCACTCTCGCACTCTCGAACTAATGCACTAACGCACTAATGCACTAATGCACTTCTCCCACTTCTCCATCACTTCTTCTTGTCGCTCTCGCCCTTGAGCTGCCGCACATACCGCACCAGCTCTTCCTGCTGGTCTTCGCCCGGCCCCCACGAGACCTTCGTCCTGACCACGTACAGGTTGTCGTCCACCTCGTTCGACTCCAGCTCTTTCTCGTCCACCGTGCGCTCGAAGGTGTACGCCTCCAGCATCTCCAGCGTCTTCCGGTCCGCCGTTTCCAGCAGCTCATCGCCGTTCACCGGCTCCACCGGCAGCTCTTCCTCCACATCGGTGCTCTCCACAATCGGATACTTCAGCTCGCCGAGGCTAAACACGTACTGGGCGTCCTGATACTCCTTGGAAAGCGTCATCATCGCGGCACAGTTGGTCAGGCTCACCATCAGGGTCATCAGGCCCAGGGAGAGGATCATGGTGGCGATCAGGATCTCGATCATCGTGAAGCCCGCGCGGCCGTTCACTCCTCTTCCTCCTCAATCTTCGCGGCGCCCAAAACATCCACCACGACCGTCAGCACGAAGGACTCGTCGCCCGACGCGCTCACCCGGACGCGATACGGCCGGCACGTGCCGTTGCTCTTGTAGCGCACCCGGAAGGTCTTCACCTCTTCCTCGCCCTCGCCCTCGCCCTGCGACGCCTCCTCGTCATCGTCCGGTCGGGCGCTGAAGCGTCCGTGCTTGCCGTCCAGCGTGTCCGTGTATCCGTCGAAAACGAAGGACGTCTGCTCATACTTCTTGTCGATGTCCAGGTCGGCCATCACATACCCCGCGCCGCCCCCGCCCGAACCGCCCTCCGCCTCCGGCGTCTCCGCCGGCTCGGCGGACAGCTCCGCGGCTTCGGCTTCCGCCGCGGAATTGGTGACCCCGAACGCCTTCGCGGACACAATGCCCTCGCTGGCCGCCGCCATCTGCGCGACGCTCAACGTGCCGTCCGAGGTGAACACCAGATCGACCTGCGTCTGATGCAGCAGCGCCATGTTCCGCGCGTACCGCGACATCTGCATCACGCCGCGCGAAGCCGTCCGGACGCGGGCCGCGTCGGAGCCGGCCGTGAACGAGGGGCCGATCACCAGCGCCATCACGCCGATGATCACGATCACGACCAGCAGCTCCACCAGCGTGAAGCCCCCGGGACCGCGCCCCGCTCTGTCACGTAAGAAGTTCATTAGTTCATGACTGCACGAGTTCATTCGTTGGACGCCGTTCGCGCCAAGGCACTCATGCACGAACGCACGAACGCACTAATTCGTGATGTCGTCTTCCGTGCCCGTCTCCCCGTCCGGGCCGGCGGAAACGATCTTGAACTTCTTGCCCGTCTTGGTGTAGGTGAACGGCGAACCCCACGAATCATTGATCGCGCCTTCTTTGAGCAGCCCGGGCGCGTCGTCCGTTCCCTGCGTCAGCTCTTCCAGCTGGTCCGGGAGCTTCCCGTTGTGCCGCATGGCGAAGATCTGCACCGCCTGCTCGATCGCCGTGATGCTCGTCCGCGTGGCCTGCCGGCGGGCCTCTTCATCGTGGCCGATCACGTTCGGGATCACGACCGCCGCTAAGATGCCCAGAATACACACCACCAGCAACAGCTCCACCAGCGTGAAACCGCCGCGCCGGGCCTTCTTTACCTGCTCCTCTTGTTTCTCGCGTTTCATTGCCATTTCCTCCTTACAGGGTCAGACTCGCCAGACTCGTCCGACCAATCCTCTTTAACACCCAACCTAAGCGGCACGTGCCGGTTTAGCGGAACTTGGACTTTTGAGGCGTACCCGCCGTCCGCCGCAGGCGGCAAACGGCCCGTCCCGCGTTCCGGCACGTCCGCGCCCCACTTCCGCGCCCTACCCCGCCGGGGTCAACGACGACGTCACCTTGAACACCGCCATCAGAATGCTGATCGCCACAAAGCCGACCACGCCGCCGATCGCCACGATCAGGATCGGCTCCAGCGCGTTGGTGAAAATCTTGATGTTGCGGTCCATCTCGCTCTCGTACCGCCGTCCGATGTGGCCCAGCGAACCCGGCATGTCGCCCGACTGCTCGCCCACGGCCAGCATGTCGGTCATCATCTTCGGAAAAACGTTGCTTCCCGCCAGCGGGCCGGAAATCGTCGTGCCGTCCGTCACCCGCTGCCGCGCGGTGCGCAGCGCCTCCGCGATCAGCGCGTTCCCGCAGGTCTCCTCCGCGATCTTCAGCGCCTGCAGCACATTCACGCCGTTCGAGAGCAGCGTCTTCATCGTATAGGCCAGGCTCGAATAGGCGCCGCACGCGACAATGCCCTTGATCAGCGGCGCCTTGAGCTTCAGCCCGTCCCACCAGATCAGTCCCGGGCCGTCCTTGATGTGCCGCTTAAACATCACCACGCCGATGCCGATGGCGATCGCGAGAAAAAGGCCGTACTTGATCACGAAGTCGCTGGTGCCCACCAAAATGCGCGTCGGCAACGGCAAGGCCGTCCCCATCCCTTCGAAGATCTTCGCGAATTGCGGAATGACCTTCACCATCGCGAAAATGACCGTGAGCACGCCGAAAATCAGCACGACCGTCGGATACGTCAGCGCCGAGGTGATCTTGGACCGCATGCTCTCATTGCGCTCGTAATGCTCCACCAGACGGCGCAGCACCTCGATCATCGCGCCCGACGCCTCGCCCGCCCGGATCATGTTGCCGTACAGCGGCGGGAAAGTCGCCGGATGCGCGGTCACCGCGTCCGACAGCTGTTCGCCCCGGATGATCCGGTCGCGCAGGTCGGACGCGATCTTGCTCTGCGCCGAATCCTCCTCGCCCTGGTTCGCGAGGCAGTTCAGCGCGGAGCCCAAGGTCATGCCGGCCTCCAGCAGGTCGCTCAGCTCCGAGGTGAACAGCAGCACCTCCACCGCCTTCATCCGTTGCTTGCCGCTGCCGATCTTCAGCTTCCAGATCGGGATGCCCTTCTCCGCCTTCTTCGCTTTCGACTCCGTCACGGAGATGGGGACGTACCCGAGCTTTTCGACCGCCGCCATGGCGGCCCGGCGGTCGGCGCCCTCGACCGACCCTTCCAGCTTCCGCCCGTCTTTCGACATGGCTTTGTAATTGAATTGCGGCATCTTACGCGTTCTCCTCCGTCACGCGCAGGACCTCTTCCACGGAGGTCATGCCCTTGAAGGCCTTGACCCAGCCGTCTTCGCGCAGCAGCCTCATCTTATGCCGCTGGGCGATCTCGCGGATCTCGGTCGACGATTTGCGCGAGATGATCGCGGACTCGATGTCCTCCGACACCACCAGCAGCTCAAACAGGCCGCCGCGTCCCTTGTACCCGGTCGACTTGCAATACTCGCAGCCCGCCGGCTCGAACACCGTCTGCCGCGCGGGCGGATACGGCAGATCGTACCATTTCATGTCCAGCGGGATCTCGCGCTTGCACTTCGGGCAGAGCCGGCGCACCAAGCGCTGCGCCATCACGCCCGCGACCGCCGAGGCCACGAGGAACGGCTCCGCGCCCATATCGATCAGGCGCGCGAACGCGCCCCCGGCGTCGTTGGTGTGCAGCGTGCTGAACACCAGGTGGCCGGTCAGCGACGCGTTGATGGCGATCTCCGCCGTCTCGCCGTCGCGGATTTCGCCGACCATGATGATGTCGGGGTCCTGGCGCAAGAACGCGCGCAAGGCGCGCGCAAAGGTGAGGCCGATATCCTGGCGCACCAGCACCTGATTGATGCCGGGCATCTCGTATTCGATCGGGTCCTCCGCCGTCAGAATACGCACCTGCATCTTGTTGATCTCATGCAGGAACGCGTAGAGCGTGGTGGATTTGCCCGAGCCCGTCGGCCCCGTCACCAGGAAAATGCCGTTCGGCCGGTTGATCAGCTTCACCACCTGATCGTGGTCGTGATCATTGAAACCCAGGTCCTGCAGCTTGACGAAATTGCCGGCCTTCTGCAGCAGACGCAGCGAGATGGACTCGCCATAGGCCGTCGGCATGGTCGACACGCGGATATCGATGTCGTCATTGTTCAGGCGCACGCCGATGCGTCCATCCATCGGCAGACGCTTCTCGGCGATATCCAAGTTCGCCATGACCTTGATGCGGGAAATGATGGCGGCCTTCAGACGGTTCAGCTGCGGCGGCACGTCCACCTTGTGCAACATGCCGTCGATACGGTACCGGATGCGCAGCTCGTCCTCCATCGGCTCCACGTGGATATCCGTCGCGCCCTGGCGGTCCGCTTCCGAGATGATCTGGTTCACGAACTTGACGATCGACGCCTCGGCCCCGATCTCGTTCACGTCGATCTTGGAAATGGAGGCCAGATCCGTATCCACCGCGTAGCGCCCGTCCTCGATCATCTTCTCGATCGCGTCCGCGCCCACGCCGTAATACTTCTGGATCGCCTTGTTGATCTCCTCGCTCGGGCTGAGCGTCACCCGCACCGGGCATCCCGCCGCCAGCCGCAGCCCGTCGGTCATGCCCGTGTTGAACGGATCGCACGTCACGACCGTCAAGACCCCGTTTTCCACGGCCAAGGGAAGCACGTTATACTGGTAGACCGCACGGGCCGGAAGCTTGGTGATCGCCTCGTCCGTGGGACGGGCCTCCGCCAGCTCGGTGTACGCGAACCCGAGGATCTCCCCCATTTTCTTAAGGAAATCGTCTTCGCGGGCGATTCCCAGCCGCACGACCGCCCCCACCACGCCCAAGCCATCGGACCGGTCTGCCGCCAACACCTGGGAAATCTGGAAATCGGTGAAAAAGCCCGTACGCTTCAAAATCAGCGCCGCAAAAGCATCCGCCTGACCGGCCATGAAGGCACACCTTTCAAGAAAAAAGTCCTGTTTTCGACAATGGACCTGTATGTTACCGGATATTGACCGCATTTTCCATGCCTAATTGCGCGGGGCGCATCCCCGATTCACTGACTGATCGCTTGAACAAGGCTGGTGTACCGACTTCAGTCGGCCGACACAGCCCGGACCGCCTGATGGCGGGACACCAACCCGGGGCGATGCGGAGCGGACGTGTACCGAATCGGGGATGCGCCCATTACGCGCCCGGAGACGACCGGCTGAAACCCGCGGGGCGACAGGTACCCCCCCGTACCAGACCGACTTCCGCATGGAATCTCGTTCTCCGGCGCCGGAATTCAGGCCCGCGGCACGGCCAGAATGTCGCACCGCGACTTTCTGTCGCCGAGCCGTGAAAATAAAATGTGCGCTTTCCCCCTCTGCACTATTGACCCGAACGGGAGAAAACGATAAAGTAATTCACACGTTTTTTTGCGGGCGTAACTCAATGGCAGAGTGCTAGCCTTCCAAGCTGGTTACGAGGGTTCGATTCCCTTCGCCCGCTCCAAACCCAAGCCAGGGTGGCGAAATGGCAGACGCAGCAGACTCAAAATCTGCCGCCCGAAAGGGTGTGAGGGTTCGACTCCCTCTCCTGGCACCATCTGAAAAGACCCCGTGAAACTCGCATAAACGCCTGATTTTACGGGGTTTTTGCTTTTCAACAGGCGTCAGAAGTCCTGTTCTACGGCGCCATCGTTCCTAGATCCACAGGCGTTCAGACATGGCTGGAGGGACGCAACGGTTGCCACGAAAAATCGCGAACCCGCAGTCATCTATGTTTCCTTTTCCCATCCGCGCCCAAGTCATTTTAATTTTTCGCCATTTATTTATGTTTATACTTGCTTAAGACCAATTAATCTAATATTTTTTATGCTTTTAATGGTTGTTACATTTGCGAAAGGGGCGTTAATCCATGATCTCACTCACAGGAAACTGGAATATCAATTGGCCAAGCTTTGCCCCACGATACGGTGGTGCGACCTCTTTGGATCAATTCTGCACATCACCGATTTCCGTTAACAGCAAAACTCGGCATATCAATGACCTCTGCCCGGTTTCCGTAAGGGACGGGGTCGAAAGCCACTACATCAAGATCGTGCCGTACGGCAACGGAATCCGAGAAGTTAACGACATCGTCGACAATTGCGGCTTCCTAACCTATGTCTATAACCCCCTTTCTGCGCCAGACATCTCTCTAACACCGGCAGGCCTTTTAAACACCAAGCATCTATTTAGGCAACGGGGCATGCATTCCGAAGCCACTTTCATCAATGCGGCAGGCGAGGCTCGCCAAATAGCACCTTGGCACGAGATGTTTGGAGATCGGCCCTTCCATCTATTCCACGACAACCGGCCGCAAGAATACATCATGCACATTTTCCGTCTCGACCTGCCATGGCTGACTGTCGACCGCCAAACAAGACAAAAACGCGAAATTCTTAAATGGATCAAAATCTTCAACAAGCACACATTTCCTTTAAACCTTGAAATCGACCCGGTCGATTTTACCACCGTTTCGGATCTTGCCAATATAGCTCGCAAGCTAATTGCACGCGCCCCAAACTCGGAGACAGGCTTGCCCCCCGTAAACTGTGTCCAATGGTCATGCCAAGCGGTCTCTCTTGCCCTGAATTACCCTTTGACTCGCTCAGTGGTCCGTGAGCTTGGCATGACAGAGGCGTTTGAAAAGAACTGGTCCGGGCTTATTGATTATTCGGATGACGATCTTGAGGGAATTAATATGCTGCCCGTCCGCTTCTATACCCCGGCACGTCTCATTCAATCCACGTTCGATTTGTACTGCCCGGAATTTAACTTGGTGGACCTTCTGCGTTTTGCCAGAACCACCGGCATGCTCGACTCATTTATCGCACCTTTTGCGACGAAAGTGTCTCCGGACAGGGTCAAATCCTACCTCGATGCAATCATCGCCACAGGCGATATCGACATTGATTTCGACGTCGGCACCGGCATGCCATTCAAAACGGTTATGCCTAGCACGTTTATTCTCGAAAGCCGACTTCATGCGCGGAATCCGCCGACCAACGCCCCCATCCTTTCTTACGTTGCGACCGCATTGCCTAAAGAACATGTTTGTCCTGTGAACAGCTAATTGAAAGACATCAAAATGAGTACTAAAACCGTTATTGTCCATGGTTGGAGTGACACCTCCGAGTCATTTCACTCCATAAAAGAGTACTTGGTAGGATTTGGTTCGCTTGTTGACGAAATCTATTTTGCAGACTACCAGTCACTTGAAGACAGCGTTACCTTTAATGATATTGTTGACGGGTTCAACGATCAAATGATAAAGCGTAGCTTGATTGCCGCAAATGGGGAAACATCAGACGAGCTTAATCTGATTGTCCATTCAACCGGCGGGCTTGTCGTTAGGCATTGGATTAGTCATTTCTACAGAAACAAGGTGGGGACATGCCCTGTAAAACGGATCATCATGCTCGCACCAGCAAACTTTGGGTCAACGCTTGCCCATCGTGGGCGCTCCTTCTTTGGTCGCATCGGAAAAGGGCAAAAGGATCTAAAACACTTTGGCGAAGTTGGGACGAACTTGTTGTTGGGACTTGAACTAGGCAGCCCTTATCTTTGGTGGCTGGCGGAACAAGATCTCCTCTCAGAAACACACTTTTACGGTCGCAGCAGGATTCAAGTGACAATCCTAGTCGGAGCGGATGGCTATGATGGCTTGCTAAGTCTGATCTCGAAAGACGGCACGGATGGCGTTGTTGTCATTCCCGGCACATCGCTCGATGTGCGAAAGTATATATTGGATTTCTGTCCACTTCCGGGTTATCACGAGGCATATTCTCAACTCAAAGTTTTCACGTCAGACAGTTCGCTCGATGTCGCATTCGGCATCCTTCCAGGGCTGAACCATTCAACCATTGTAAACCATCCCGATTACAAACTGGGAAACAAGGGCCACCCGTATCATAGTGTTCTAAACTCCATTTCTCGCGCTCTAACAACAAAGACCGAGGCCGCATTCGTTGAGTGGGTCGCATATTTACGGGATAAAACAGAAGAAGTGTATGCGAATAATCTGCACCAGCGTTACCAACAATTTGTTTTCAGGGCGCTTGATGACTTTAACAAACCGATCATGGATTACTATATCACTTTTGGGATCGTGGCAGGCGAAAGGAAGGGTGCTACTTACAAAGAAACCATATTTGATGAGTCAGATTTGACCGATGTGGAGCATGAGCTAAGCGATAAGTGGGAAAAATGCTTCACTGATAATTTCCACCGTAATACTCAAGATCCAAGTTACAGGCAGGCTATCTTCAAGGTTTCTGATGCAAGATCTGTGCTCGATGAGGCACAGGCTAAACTTGGACATTATCTCGTAGTGATGTGGATCGATGTCCCCGAGGTCGACCGTGGCATCACGTACGCCATAAGTCGAAAGCAAGTCGTTGTGGTTTACGACTCTCAAAGTTCCACAGGTGCTACCCCTGATAGCTTCCTGTTTGAAAACAACACCACAATGGTTGAGCTTCGTGTTGACCGAAAGACAAAATACGTGACAATTACAAAGGCTTAGAAGAGCGACATAGGAAGATTGCCTAATGCACTCAATCCAAATAACTCTGCCCTTCAACCACTCAGGAACAGTCTACTTCAGTCAAATCACTTCAGAGTCAGGCGTTGTCCATGTCCAGGCACTCACCGCCGACCACGAGCCGTGCGGTTTCGAATACACCATCACCCTCCCACAGGACTACTATCTCGATGCGCTTCTTGAGTTGGAAGTTGTTAAGGCGTTGATCGAACAGGCAAAACTTGACGTTACAGAAGGCCGCTGGGCCACGAGCATCTCAGAACTTGAAAAGGCGGTTGTTGCCAAATGGATCCACCACTCCGACGATTGGCAAAGCCACCCCGGCTTCATCGTCCACACGGACGTGTTTGACCGTCCCATAACAGAAGCCCGTTACATGGAGTTTCTGGAGCGAACAAATTTCCACGGCTTTCCCATCGAGGGCTACGGCGTCGGGCCAGTCCACCCAGCCGACGATACTGGTAAGGTCTGGACCTATTTACACTCACGCAGCTGTGACTAAATGAAAGAACTGGCGCACGGAGGACGATCACATGCCCGACACACAGTTCATATCAGATGCACAGCGTTTCACCGCTATCTCCGCTGTGGGAGTCCCAGCCTTACGCCGCCAAGGCGCTGGTTTTATCGGGAGGATACAAGGCATACTCGGGTCACTTAACCTTGCGAAAACAAACCAAATTCGCTCAGATGGGTGGGCGGCTATCCTTTTCCAGTATAATTCCCTTTTCCGGGTCAGGGGACGACGCATCTAAATTCTTGCCTGCACGGCATTTCACCCGCAATAGTGTCCAATTGATCTCACTTTGCATGTGTCATAAGTTTGTGAGTCAAAGGGCCGCGAGAGCCGGCTTGACGGATGATGATTACGAGCATGATTAAGATTACGAAGAGGCCTGAAGCGTAATCTTAATCCGTCCCACAAACGCAAGTCTGATTCAATGAATCAAGTTTAAGATGCGTCGGCCTTGTTTTTCGGGTTTCTCCGTCTTCACGCGGCGTCCTAAATCGAGTATGATACTAGTTTTTAAAGGACATGTTGCGCGATGAAAGCCATCCCAGAATTACTGTCACGCCTCCAGAACGGCGAAAGCCTCACCGCCGCAGAGCTCGCCACGCTGCTCAAGGCACAAGGCAAAGCCTGTGACCTGATCTACGCGGCCGCCGACAGCCTCCGCAGCAAGACCATGGGCGAAGCGGTATATATCCGCGGCATCATCGAGTTCTCCAACATCTGCAAAAACAATTGCTGGTACTGCGGCATCCGCTGCGACAACACCCGCATCGGCCGCTACCGGATGAGCGAGGACGAGATCATCGAGACGGCCAAGAACGCCAAACTCTGGGGCTGCGGCACGGTGGTGTTGCAGTCCGGCGAAGACCCCTTTTTCACGGCCGACGTCCTCAGCGGCATCCTGCGCCGCGTCAAACGCGAAACGGACCTGGCCGTCACGCTCTCGGTCGGCGTGCGGACGCGCAGCGAACTCGCGCAGCTGAAGGCCGCGGGGTGCGACCGCTACTTGCTCCGCTTTGAAACCACCTCAAACGCGCTTTTCTCCGCGATCCACCCGGACGAATCGTTCGAGCACCGCGTCCAATGCCTGACGGATCTGCGCGAGCTCGGCTACCAGGTCGGCAGCGGCTTCATGATCGGCCTGCCCGGCTCCACGCCCGAGATGATCGCGAACGACATCCTGTTCGCCACCCGTCTGAAGCTCGACATGATCGGCTGCGGCCCCTTCCTGTCCCACCCGGACACGCCGCTCGCCGAGAAACCGCTGCTCGAAGACCGCAACGTCTACTACAAGACCATCGCGCTCTTGCGACTTCTCAACCCAACCGCGCATATCCCCGCCACCACCGCCTTCGACGCCCTCGAGCCCGAAGGCCGCAACCACGTCCTCGTGCGCGGCGCCAACGTGTTCATGCCGAACATCACGCCCGGAAAGTATCGCCGCATGTACCAACTTTACCCGAACAAGCCGTGCGTGGACGAGGACGGCGCGGCCTGCGCCATGTGCGTCCGCGGGCGGCTCGCGGCGCTCGGGCGCGACCTCGCCGCCGGCCCCGGCCACTCCTTGCGGAAACCCGAATAAGCCGGAACGCCCAGCAGAACCATTCCGGCGGCACGTCGCAGCTCGTTGACACGTTTCATGCTGCGGCCTCACCTCTTGGGCGGCGGCGCCTCGCGCACCACGGCGCCGAACGCGTCGCTCAGCACCAGCACCGCGAGCCGTTCGGCGGCCTCCAGCTCGTTGGTGTTGAGCGACACGTAGTCGAAACGTCCGCGCAGATCGGTGTAGCCGTCCTTGAGGAATCTCACCTCGCCGCCCGCCATCCGCGCGTAGACTTTCACATAGGTGCCCGGCACCGGCGTGCCGTTCTCGGCTTGCGTCACCACGAGTTGGCCGTAGCTCTCGACCATCTGCACCTTGAGCGTGTTGGCGTAGTAGGCCTGCGTCCTGCGCACGCCGCCCCCCAGCGCCTCGACCATCACGTTCTTGGTCTTGAACTCGGGCGGCAGATCCAGCGTCACCCCGCCCTGACCGGCAGGAACCGCAAGCGGTAGGCTCAACACCGGGCGGATATAGGAGAACTGCGCCGCGCCCTCCTGCAGGAACGGGCTGCGCGAGAAGAGCAGCTCAATGTCCATGGGATAGAAATTGAGCGTGCAAGCCGCGACGTTACGCGTGTCGAGCCGGATGCGGCCGGCTTCGACCTGCATCTCCACCGCGGGCTCGGTCGCGGCCAACGCACCCTGCGCCTGGTCGCGGCTCGCCTTGTCGGCCACGCCCGCGGCGCCGCCCGCGATCTCGTCGAGCAGAGCCTGCACTTGTGCGAAACGGTCGCGCCAGCGGTCCACGCGTTCGTCCGCGTGTGCCTTGGCCAGCCGCCGCGCGGTCGCGGTGTCGCCTTTGTAGAACGCCAGATACGCCTCGAGGTAATCGCACTGCACCTGTTCGGTCACGGCCTTGCGGTCGACGCGCCCGAACCACGCGAGCGCCTCCGCCACGCGGTCCTGCAGCGCCATGTAATAGGCCACGGCCAGCGTGTCGGCCGCGTCCGGTTTGGGCTTGTAGCTCAGCACCCGCATGAACCGCTGATAGTGCTCACGGAACGGCGCGTTCAGAATCGTGCGCCGCGCGCCGACCTGATGCGCGCGCGGATTCACCAGCGGCGCATACTCGAGGTGCTGATAGTCGAAGCGCTCGACCGGATCCAGCGTCAGCAGCGGCGACTCCAACCACAGCCCGCAGCGGCCGGCGAACGGCGAGTGCCTCAGGTACTCGCGGATCGCGGACGGGGCGTTGTGCAGGATGCCGTAAGACCAGAGCGTGTCGTGATAGACGTGCCGCGTTTCCAGCAGCCCGGTGACCCGCGCGAAGAACGCCTTGTCCTTCATGCGCCACGCGATTTCCTCCAGGTCGATGCGGTGAAGGTTGGCCGCGCCGAGAAAAGCGACGACGTCATCCTCGGTCCCGTTCTGCGAGAGCCAGGCCCACGAGGTGGTGTCCGTCTTGCTCAGCTTCGCCACGACGTTGAAGGTCATGGGCGCGGCGTTGCCGACCACGCGGTCACGGCTGGCCAGCGTGACCGGATAGTGCGTATATTTGCCGGTGGCGGGGAAGTAGAAGAAATACTCCAGCGTCTTGGTGCTGTACGGCTCCAGCACGAGATAAGCGCCGCGCGTGTAGAAGCCGTTGCTGACGGGCATCGCCCCCATCGGGATCTGCATCAGCACGTTCAGCTTCTGGCGGTTGCCGGTGGGGTTGGTCAGCACCACCTGCGCCCCGTAAACGACCTGCGGCAAGAACTCGTCCGTCACCAGCTTGTCGAAGCGCTCGCTGTTTTCGAAGCGTTCGCGGTCGTCGGCGCGGAAGAAGTGCTGAGCCACCAGCATGCCGCCCGGTTCTCCGGCGCGGGCCGCCTCGCGGATCTCGCGGTGGAAAAGCACCAGCGGCGACCCCGCCTGCAGCGCGTAGCCCACCCCTTCGATCTTCTCGCCGTGCGCCGCGGCTTTGAAAGGCACATCCAGAACCGCCAGCGCCAGCATCATTTCGGTGAAGTTCGAGGCCGCCTCGGGAAACGCCTTGGACAGGAACGGCGTCTTTCCGTCGTGCGCCGCGTAGTCTGCCCAAAACGCGTTGACCTTCACGAGGTCGGCGACCTGGCTCCCGATCGGCAGATGCCAGTAATTGTTCTCGGCCCATTCCTGCGTTTTGTCGAGTTTCTGGAAAAACCGCCGCGCCGCAGCCCTGTCCTTGTCCCGCTCCTCGAAGAACTGGGCCTCATCCGCCGCCTCCAGCATGGCCGCTCCATCCTTCAACCGGGCACCCTGTTTCGACTTGCCATCGGCCGCGCGCTGACGCACCGAACCGTAAAGGTTTTTCATGATTACCGGCGATTTCGCGGCCGTCACGGCATCGAACGCCAGCGCCACGGACGCGGAAGGCGCCGACGGGGCGGGTGCGGCAGCGGCCATCACGCTCAACTCCCGCTTCGCCTCTTCCGATCGGCCCTTGCGGACCGCTTCGATCTGGACTGCGGCGATGCCGGCCTCCGCCTCGAGCGCACCGGTCTGCACGGCGGTATCGAAGCGGCGGTTGAAGGCCTCCATATCCGGCGGCAACAGGTCGGCGCGCTCGCGCGTATCGCGCGCCAGCGACATTTCCTGGCCGCGCAGCCGCTTGCCCAGCAGGACGCGCTCGGCCGCGTTCAGACGCGCGAAGCGCCATGGCTCAAGATAACCATTCAGGTCCTCGCCGAGCAGCCAGTGGTCCATGAAGGTCTTGTCTTTTTTGTTCCTGAGATACGGCCTGATCACCTGCTCAAAAAACTTGGGGGCTTTGCGGTACAGGAAAAAGCTGAGCTCATGGCAGGCGTATTTGGAGTAGAGCCGGCGCTGTTCCCCGGGCTCCAGCGCGGCCCAGTCCGCGACGAAAGAAAATTCGCCGAAAGTCGCGTCCGGATTGAGCGTCGCCAGCAGACGGTAGACTTTGGCGACCGTGTCGTAGATTTCGAACCGCGCGGTGGTCACATCGCCGACCGTCACCCCCGCCTTCGCCTGTACCGGCGTGACCAGCTTCTGCTCGGCATACGCTTTCTTCGGGTCAAACCCGTCGGACAACCGCAGCTCGCGCGTCTCCACCGGCGTGTCTTCCAGCGCAACGCACCTCAGCACCGTGGCCGTCGGATCCACCGCCAGCACGCGCAGGAAGGGGAGTCCTTTCAGCGCCCCGCGCGGAACGACGACGTTGCCCTCTTTGTCCGGCACCAGATTCAGCAGCGTCACCGCCGGCTGCTTCAGGAAATCGAGCGAGGCATATCCCTCGGAAGTGGCGGCGGCCGCAGCGAACGGCTCATTTGCCGCGCCGCCGTCGGCCTTTGCCATCCCGGCCGCCCGCCCCGCATATTCGCGCCCTTCCGCCAGTTTTTCCGCCTCCGACTCAGTCGTCCGCAGCGCCCACGGATTGAGCAGGAGCCCCGGACGCTCCAACATGTTCCCCGGATACTTTGCCGCCTGCTGGCGCTCGATGATGTAGCGGTACTCGTCGCCGATGTCGCGACCCGACTCGTAGTACGTGCGGACCGGCTGCCACGGCTGCCGTGCAAGCCCCGCCGCGCCGGAAAAGCCGAGGCGCCCAAACACGTCGTACGCGGGCAGATAACGCGTGGCGAAAAGGTGGACGCGCGCGAACGGCGTCGCATTCGCCAGGCGGATCTCCACGTTGTCTTGGCCGGCGGCCACGGCGCTCACGTTCAGCGGCGCAAGCCGCGGCAATTCCAGCGCCCGCCGCGGAGACACCACATAGCCGTCGCGCTCTTCCCCTTGGGTGACGCTGACGGCGACCTCGCGCCGCGCGTCCTTGAGCCAGAGCGAATAATCGCCCGCGGGCAGGCCCCGCAGTTCAAGGAACCCGTCCTTCACCGCCAGCGCCTCGCGCCAATCCCGGACGAACTGCCCGCGCCGCATCTCCAGCAGCGAGGCCGCGCCGTCTGCGTCCGCCGCCGTCCGCATGACCGGCAACCGCAGCGTCGCTCCCGCCTTGCCGTGTACCGCCGCGGGGTACGCGCAAGCGTCCCGCTGCGGCCGCCACTCGCACTCCGCGCCGACAGCCGCCGACAGCCGGACGAACGCGATGCCGTCCAAAGCCCCCAGCTGGACGCGCCCGCGCCCGTCGGTCTTTAGCTCCGTGCGCACGTATTCGGCCCCGTTGTCGAGGAAGTAACGGTGCAAAAACTCCGCGTGAACGGGCTCGCCCGCCAAGGGTTCGCCGTTTTTGCCGCGCAGGTCCGCGTAGAATCCGGCGGAAGACTGGCCGACGTGCAGCGCCTGCGTTTTGGCCGTCCGCTCGATCCCGTTCAGCGCGAAGGACGCGCCGTCGCCGAGCTCCTGCTTCTGGTTCAGGCTGAGGTTCTGGATCTTGGCTTTCAGCGTCACCGTCAGCGCCACGGCGCACTCCGGCACGAGTATTTCCTGCACGGTCTCGGCGTCCTCGCGCAGCGCCACGTCGGAAAATTCCTTTGAGGTCACGATGCCCTGCAGGTCGGTCGAACGGACGGCGAGCCGCACCTCTTCCAAGAGTTTGAGGCTGGCCGGACGGCCGTTCACGCGAAGGACGGGCCGCAGCGCGATCAGGGCCTTCTCGCGGCGGACCAGCGCCTCGCGGTCCACATAGACGCCCGCACTCAACGCATAGTTCTCGGCGCGGTGGTCGAAGCGGACCAGCGTGGCGAAGCCGCCCTGCCGGATCACGATCCGCTCGCTCTTGGGCGCGGTCGAGAAGGGCACGAGGATGCGTCCGTCCTTCTCGGCCGCAAACTCGCGTCCGCCCAGCCAGCCGCTCGCGTCCGTCACCCGCTTGCCGTTCTCGTCGAGCACGGTGAAGGCGTGGCCGGCGGCGGTCACCTCCTGCACAACATTCAAACGCCCTTTCTGCACCAGCGCCCGGCTGCTCTTGCCGTTGCCGATCAGCTCAACCACATAGACGCCGCGCGCCTTGATTTCGGGAAACTCGAAGGTCCGCGCCACGCGCCGCTCGGGCGGCTCGCCGTAGTCGGCACGGCGCGACACGGATGCGACCAGCCCGTCCAGATTGACCGCGAGGTTGAGAGGCTGACCCGTCTCGCGGTAGTAGTTGAACGTGTTGATCTCGTACACCTTCACCAGCAGCGCCGGCACGTTTTTGACGAAGGCCTCAAACTTGACGTCATCTCCCGCGCCGATCACGTCGGGGTTGTCCTCCGCGAAATCGATGTCCACGCGCTCTTTTAGCCGCCGATACGCGTCCGGCGTGAGCAGCGGCACCCACTGCTGGGGATCGCCGATCCCGTTCACGATTTTGGCCTCCGCGAAGAGCGGCTTGAGGAAATCGTCGCGGATGTAGGGCTGATACTCGGTATAGCCTGCCGCCTCGCGGAAGAAACGCAGCAGATAGCTCCGCACCAGCGGCTCCTCGTTCACCACGGGGGGCAGCGAGATGAGCCGGAAATTCTCATCCAGGCGCGCGAGGTAGTCCCCGCGCTGCAGCCGCTCGCGGATTTCGGGCCGCAGATAGTAGACGTCGCGCGGCAACTTGACATACTCCATGAACCGCTCCGGATCATAGACGCCCTTGCGCTGGTCGTGGCGCAACCGGTTGTAGAGCACGTTCGCCTTGAGGGAGTTGTGAACCGGGTCGAGGGTTTTGACGAACGACCACACGCGCTCGTAATAGGCTTCGCGGGCGGCGGCGTCGGTCTCAAGGTCCACTTCGTTTTCCGGGACCAGTTTGGCGAGATAGGCGTTCACGAAAGCGGTTTGGCTGCGGAGCCCGGGCAGCTTTTTCAGCAGCGCGTCCAGCTGCGAAAGCGTCATCATGCCGTGGATGGCGTGCTGGCCGAAACCGCCGCTGTCTCGGCTGTTGAGGTCGGCGGCGACGAGGTCCACGAGGTTCGGGCCGTCGGGGCGGCTCAGGCGCGAGAGCAAGTTGCGGCGCTGCTCGTCGGTGAGCTTCGCTTTCGCCACAAACGCGAGGCCTTCCTCGCTGAGGGCGCCGAGCGTGCGGGGGTCGCGCAACGCGCGCCGCAGCAGCGCCTCGGGGCCGATCGCGGCATTGTCGAAGGCCGACGGCGCGTTGCTGAGACGCTCGCCGGTTTTCCGGGAGTGAGCGAAGGTCAGCCCCAGTTCGCGCTTCAGGTAGTCGAGCGTCGCCTGCGGCTCCGCCCCGTAATCGAGCAGCGCCTGTCGGTTCAGCAGTTCGCGGGCGCTGCCTGTCAACTGGCCGTCGCGGTCGCGCTGCCAGCGGTTCATCACCTCGAGGAAGCGCTGCCGCGCGCCGGTGTTCTGCGCCTGGAGCGCATGGAAGTAATAGTCGTCGTCCGTGCCGGGCACCAGTTCGCGGAGCGCGGCCTCGCGGTCGTCCGCCAGGCTGAACGTCTCCACATATCCGATTTCCTGAGCGATGCCGTTGCACGCCAGCAGAAAGCAGAAAAACACACGTGTTCTCATAGCCGTTTCTCCTTTTCACAGGATATACGTTTCTCAGCGGGCTTTTATTATTTTATCAGATCGCAATTCCGTTGTGCAGTGCGCATTTCTCGCGAGCACCCGTCGAAATTTAGGATTGGTTTCATTCTGCGCGCACTTTATACTGGCCGATTATGACAAGCCGCTGGAACGCCATTCTCCTCACGCTTCTTTGCCTTTCGGCCGCGGCGCGCGCGGCGGAGCCGGACATCCGCATCGCCTTCCCCGCGGCAGGCGCGTCTGTCGCGACCGAGCGGCAAACCTATGTGATCGGCCGTGTGACGCCGCCCGGCACGCCGCTCACGGTCAACGGCCGGGCCGTCACGCCCTGGCGCACCGGCAGCTTCCTCTGCATGGTCCCTGTCATCCCCGGAACCAACACGCTGGTTTTCCGCGCGGGTCAAACGGAACTCGCCCACGCCTTCACCGTGCCTTTCCCGCCGCGGCCGTGGGACGGCAAGGGCATCCGCGTCCGGCAACCGCTGCAGCCGCTGGGCGTCTACACCGGAGAGGCCGTCCGCCTCGCCTGCCAGGCCCCGGCCGGGCTCTCCGTCTTCGCCGCGGTCGGCGAGCGGACCGTCGCCCTCGCGCCCCAGCTAACCAGCCCCAGCTCTTATTCGGCCTCCGTCGCCTTCGCCGCGCCCGCCGAAAAGGTCCCCGTGGTCTTCTTCGCGGAAGGGCTGCCCGACGCCGCCGCGGCCGACCTCACCGCCCGCGCCGAATGGCCTGCCCTGAAAGTCACCGGACCGCTGTTCGAGACCCGCGTGCGCAGCGAGCCCGGCGACGGCGACACGGTGGGCTTTCCGCCGGCCGGCCTGTCGCTGCGGGGCGCGGGATTTGCGGGCGCCCACACGCGCCTCTGGGTGCAGGGAAAGCAGCGGTTCATCGAAACCCGGCACCGCACCCCGATGCCGGAGCCGGCCGCGCTGCCGTCCCGCGACCTTGCGCTTCCCGACATCGGCGCGGGGCTCGGCCCCCATCCGCCCACGAATCGCGCCCCTGCGGATATTTTGGTTGTCCTCGACCCCGGCCACGGCGGGGCCTCCACCGGCGCGGTCGGACCGTCGGGCCTCGCGGAAAAAGAGGTCAACCTGCAGCAGGCCAAAATCACGAAAGCTGTGCTGGAACACGCCGGGTTCCGCGTCCGCATGACGCGCGAGACGGATGTCGACCCCGATCTCTACGAACGCGCGCGGATCGCCTACGAGGCGAAGGCCGGCGCCTTCATCTCGATCCACCACAACGCCACGTCGCCCCAGACCGATCCGCGGGAGGTGCGCCACGTCGCCACCTACGCCTGGAACGGCCTCGGCCTGCGCCTCGCGCGCGCCATCCATCCGCACGTCGCGGCGGTCACCCCCATCGCGGACCGCGGCGTCATGACCGCGAGCTTTGCGGTCTGCCGCAACCCTGCCATCCCCTCCTGCCTGCTCGAACTCGACTTCATCAACTGCCCCGAAGGCGAAGAGGCCATCCGGAATACCGAGCAGCAGCGCCGCGTGGCCGAAGCCATCCTCGCCGGCGTCAAAGATTGGCTCGCCTCGCCTCCCGAATGACCCGCAGCAGCTCACGCTTTCATCATTCCACAATATCCCGCTCGCCGAAAGGTCCACCATGAAACGCACAATCATCGCACTCGCTTTCTCCGCCGCAGCCGGAGCAGGCGCCGCGCCTGCGGCCTCCGACTACCCTTACCAACCCGTGCCGCTCAGGCAGGTCGCCATCCTCGACGGCTTCTGGCTGCCGCGCTTTGAGACCAACCGCCTGGTCACGGTCTGGGCCGATTTCAAGAAGAGCGAGGAAACCGGGCGCATCGCCAATTTCGCCCGCGCCGGAAAGCTGGAGGACGGGGCCTTCAAAGGCATCCCGTTCGACGATTCGGACGTCTACAAAATCGTGGAGGGGGCCGCCTACACCCTGGCCACGCATCCCGACCCGCAGCTCGACGCCTACCTCGACGCGCTGATCGCCAAGATGGCCGCCGCGCAGGAGCCCGACGGCTATCTCTACACCGCCCGCACCCTCGGCTTCATCAACGGCATGACCGGCAAAACGCGCTGGAGCAACATGGGCGCGAGCCATGAGCTTTACAACATCGGGCACCTCTACGAAGCCGCCGCCGCCCACTTCGCGGTCACCGGCAAGCGCACCTTGCTCGACGTCGCCCGCAAGAGCGCCGATCTGATCGACAGGACGTTCGGCCCCGGCAAAGGCCAGCTCAAGGGGACCTCCGGCCACGAGGAGATCGAGATCGGCCTCTGCAAGCTTTACCGCGCCACCGGCGAACGGCGCTACCTCGACCTCGCCAAGTTCTTCATCGACATGCGCGGCCGCAAAGACCTGCGAACGCTCTACGGGGCCTACAATCAGGATCACATCCCCGTCCTCGAACAGGCCGAGGCCGTGGGCCATGCGGTCCGCGCAGGCTATCTCTATGCGGGCATGGCCGACGTGGCGGCGCTCACGGGCGACAAGTCGTACATCGACGCCATCGACAAGCTTTGGGAGAACGTCGTCTCGAAGAAGTTGCACCTCAACGGCGGGATCGGCGCGCGCCACCAAGGCGAGGCCTTCGGCGAGAACTACGAGCTGCCCAACGAGAGCGCCTACCTCGAGACCTGCGCCGCCATCGCCAATGCCCTCTGGAACCAGCGCATGTTCCTGCTCCACGGCGACGCCAAATACATCGACGTGCTGGAGCGCGTGATCTACAACGGCTTCCTCTCCGGCATCTCGATCTCGGGCGACGAATTCTTCTACCCCAACCCGCTCGCCAGCCGGGGGGGGTATAAGCGCTCCAAGTGGTTCGGCTGCTCCTGCTGCCCCGTGAACATCGTGCGCTTCATTCCCCAGTTCGGCCAGTTCACCTACGCGCAGCGCGACGCGGCCGTTTACGTGAACCTCTTCATCGCCAGTTCCGCCAAGCTCGCGACGCCCGCGGGCGAGGTTACGCTCACGCAGAAGACCGGCTACCCCTGGACCGGCGACGTGCGCATCGAGGTCGCCCCGGCCCAAGACGGAGCCGTCTTCCCGCTCAAGGTCCGCGTGCCCGGCTGGGCGTTCGGCAAGCCCGTCCCTTCGGACCTCTACACGCAGACGAACCCCGGCGCGCTCAGGGATGTCGCCGTCGCGGTCAACGGAGCGCCCGTGACGCTCGCCCTCGACCAGGGCTACGTCACCCTCGACCGCGCCTGGCGCAAAGGCGATGCCGTGACGCTCGCCTTCGCCATGCCCGTCCGCCGCATCCAGGCGCATCCGGCGGTAAAAGACGACGTCGGCCGCCTCGCCGTCGAACGCGGTCCGCTCGTTTACTGCGCCGAGTCCGCCGACAACGACGGACACGCGCTCAACCTCGCACTGCCGGCGGCCGCGACCTTCACCGAAACCCCGGCCATGCTCCTCGGGCACCCGGTGGTCGCGCTCAAAGCCCAGGCCCTCTCCGTCACCGCCGACTTGCGCGGCAACCGTTCCTCGCGGCCGGCGGTCGCCACGCTCATCCCCTATTTCGCCTGGTGTCACCGCGGCGCGGGCGAGATGCAGGTCTGGTTCCCGGCCTCGGCCGAAGCCGCCACGCCCCTCTCCGACCTCACGCTCTCCGCCTCGCACTGCTTCGAGAACGATGCCCTGGCCGCGGCCTGTGACGGCGAACTGCCGAAGCGCTCCGGCGACCACGACGTGAAGCGCTTCACCTGGTGGCCGAACAAGGGCAGCGCCGAGTGGCTGCAGGTCGGGTTCACCGCGCCCGAGACGCTCAAAGGCTGTGCGGTCTACTGGTTCGACGACACGGGGAAAGGCGCCTGCCGCGTCCCGGCTTCTTGGAAGGTCCAATATCCCGACGCGGCCGGCAACTGGCAGGACGTTCCCGCGACCTATCCGGTCGCGAAAGACAGGCTTTGCGAAGCCCGTTTCGCCGCGCCCGTGACCGTGCGAAGCCTGCGCCTCAGCGTGCAGCTTCAGCCGGACGTCTCCGGCGGCGTCCTCGAGTGGAAATTCCTCACGGAGTGACCTTTGCCCTTTTGAAGGACAGACGCGGCGGCGGCCCGGCACACGCATCAACAATCAGGAGGTCCCCATGTTCAAGAAAGCGGTTTTCCCCGGCAAATACATTCAAGGCCTCGGCGCGATCGGCGAACTCCCCGCGCTGATCAAACTCGTGGGCAAACAAGGGCTGATCCTGGCCTCGCCCTCGGTGAACGGCAACGTGTTCCCCGGCTGCGGTGTCGACTGGGCGGCCTGCGGAATCCCCGTCGAGGTGTTCCGCGGAGAGTGTTGCGAGCAGGAACTGCGCCGGATATCGGAGGCCCTCGCGAAGACGCGCGCGGACGTGCTGGTCGGCGTGGGTGGCGGCAAGACCATCGACACGGCGAAAATCGCCGCCGACCGGGCGGGCATCCCGGTGATCGTCGTGCCCTCGATCGCCTCGACCGACGCGCCGTGCAGCGGCTGCGCGGTGCTGTACACGAGCGACGGGGTTTTCGATTCGGTTTGCTATCAAAAGATGAATCCCGCGGCCGTGCTGGTCGACACGGGGATCATCGCGGCGGCCCCGACGCGGTTTCTGGTGGCGGGGATGGGCGACGCGCTCTCGACGTGGTTCGAGGCCCGGTCATGCGAACGCACCCAGTCGCGGAACGAGTGCGGCGGACTCGGCACCGCGGTCGGGCAGGCCATCGCCAAGCTCTGCTATGAAACCCTGCTGAGCCACGGTGCGGCCGCCCGGCTCGCCAACGAGCGGCACCTCGTCACGCCCGCGCTGGAGCGCATCGTGGAGGCGAACATCCTGCTGAGCGGGATCGGGTTCGAAAGCGCCGGACTGGCGGCGGCCCATGCCATCCACAACGGCTTCACGGCGCTGGAGGAAACCCATGCGTTCTACCACGGCGAGAAAGTCGCCTTCGGCGTGCTGGCCGGCCTGCAGCTCACGGACGCGTCGCCGGAAGAGACCGCCACGGTCTTCACGTTCTGCGAGTCGGTCGGACTGCCGACCACGCTGGCGGACATCGGCCTCGGGAGCGCCGACCGGCGGCACCTGATGGCGGCGGCGGAGAAGGCCTGCGCCCCGGGGCAGTCCATCCATCACGAGGCGGGCGCGATGACCGCCGGCAAGGTCCTCAACGCCATTCTTGCGGCGGACGCGACCGGACAAGCGCGAAAGGGTTGCCGGGCGGCGTCCCCAAATGAAGCCGCCCCTGGAGTTTCCGTGCCTTGACTTTGCCCCCGAAAAGGGGTATAAATTTTTCTTACATGCATAAAGAAGATTCTTATGAGCGGCGTGGAAATCGTCCCCGCCCTCCTTTCCGTCGTCGGAACCGCCATCCCGGATTAGCAGAACGCGAGGCCCCGCGGCAGACCCCCAAACCTACGGGTGAGATACCCGCGTCCTTCACAGACAACGTTTTCGGGCTGGTCCATCCGCTTTTGCAACACGCCGTTGCGGAAGCCGATTACTTGACTCCGACCCCTATTCAGGAAAAAGCCATTCCGCACCTCATCGAGGGGCGGGATCTGTTGGGTTGCGCCCAGACCGGCACCGGCAAAACCGCCGCGTTCCTGTTGCCGATCCTGCACCGGCTGGCCATCAACCCCAAGTCGGCTGAACGCAACAAGCCGCGGGCCCTGATCCTCGCGCCGACGCGCGAACTCGCGGCGCAGATCGCGACCAGCACCACAACCTATGGCAAGTTTCTCGGGCTGCCCTTCGCGGTGGTCTTCGGCGGCGTCAGCCAGTATCCCCAGGTCACGGCCCTCAACCGCGGCGCCGTGCTCGTGGTGGCCACGCCCGGCCGCCTGATCGACCTGATGGAGCAGGGCCATGTGTCGCTGGACAACATCGAGGAGTTCGTGCTGGACGAGGCCGATCGCATGCTGGACATGGGATTTATGCCCGACATCAAGCGCATTCTCGCCAAGCTGCCGGAGGTGCGCCACACGCAGTTCTTTTCGGCCACGCTTTCGCCGGACGTCTTGCGCCTCGCGATGACGATGGTCAAGGACCCGGTCCACATCACCATCTCTCCTGACCAGCCGACGGTCGACAAGATCAATCAGAAGGTCATGTTCGTCGACAAGCCCAACAAGGACAGCCTGCTGATCAACCTGCTGACCACCCACCCCGAGTTCGCGAAGGTGCTGGTCTTCGCACGGACCCGTCACGGCTCAGACCGCATCGAACGGAAACTGGAACAGGCCGACATCCGCGCCGAAGCCATCCACAGCGACAAAACGCAGCGGGCGCGCATGGACGCGCTGAACGCGTTCCGCAACGGACGCGTGCGCGTGCTGGTCGCCACCGACATCGCGTCGCGCGGCATCGACGTGGACGGCATCACGCACGTCATCAATTTCGACCTGCCCGAAGAGACCGAGTCGTACGTGCACCGCATCGGACGGACCGCGCGCGCGGGTGCCGACGGTGCGGCGATTTCTTTCGTGAGCGCCGAGGAGCGCGGCCTGTTGCGGGCGATCGAACGCATGATCCGCAAAGACATCCCGATCGAGAAAGAGCACGAGTTCCACTCCGAGCGGGCCGAACGAGCCGCTGGCAAAGGCGGCCCCGATTCCCTGCCCCGACCGGCCTGGATGAACAAAAAAGGGCCGCGCCAGGAGAAGCATCCCGCCAATGAACGGCGCCACAACCAGCGGCCTCCGAGCCACAAGGGCCGCAGCCAACCCGATTTCAAACGCCCCGTGGGCGACGACCTGGGGACCCCGCCTTGGCAGCTGCCGGAAGAGGCGCCCAAACGGCCGCCCCGTCAAGAAGAGCGCCCGCCGCGCCGCGATGACGAGCGCCCGCCACGCCGCGACGCTCCGCACAGCGGCGAGCAGGCCCCGCGCACCGCGAAAGGCCGGTGGTTTGAAAAGCCGTTCAAAAAATTCGCGCGCCGCCCTGAAGGCCCGCGTGACGAGGCCCCTCGTTCCGGCGAGGCGCGCGACCGCGAGCAGCCGCCGCGTCTCGACGAGGCCGGCAAGGAGCGGCCGAATGACCGCGGCCCCAAGCCGGGCTTTAAGCACGGCTTCAAACCCGGCGGGTTCAAGGGCGGCGGCAAGCCCAGGCCCCGCTCCTCTCGTCCGCCGTGGATGAACGGCCGCTAAACACCCCGAAAGGGGCCATCGGAAGAACCCGCGCAGCCCCGGCAGCGCGGGTTCTTTTTTACAGCTCGACCACCCGAGCCTCTTTGCCCGGCCCGATCGCCGTAATCTTCACCTTGGGTTTCGGATCCCGCACGGGATAGAAGCTCGCCTCGTACGGGAAGCGGTCGCAGACCTGCGTCTCGCCTTCGCAGGTGAAGCGCACCTTGGCCCCGGGAATCTCATCCGCAGTCAACACCGCGTACACCGCATCACGGCCCCATGGGGACTGAATGGTGAAAGCGTGCGCTTCACCGAAAACCCCCGCATCCGCCACGCGTCGGGCGGGCGGCACCGGATTGCGGACGGGAAACTCAGCGCGCGCCGCCGCGGAATACCCCAAGGTGACCATGCCGAGTGGCGGAACGGTCACTTCGCACGCGCCCTGCCGGAGTTCGGGCGCGGGTGTTGCGGCGGCCTCGTCCACATACATCCGGCCGGGGCCTTCCGTCAGACCGATCTTCGCGCCGTCCAGTTTCACGCGCACGTTCCGCGGGGCACGTGTCTGGTTCATCAGCATCACCCAGAAACGCTCGGGGCTCCTTGCCGCCAACCAGTCTGTTTTGCAGTCGTCGGGCGTTACCAGCCCGCGTTCAATCCAGAGCACGGCTTCATCATCGTCATAGACGCGCCCGGGCTCGGCGGTGTAGACGCGGCTGTTGAACCACGCGTAGTTCTTCTGCTTCACCCACGGAAAATCGACTTTCCCGCCGGAGCGCGTTTCCGCGTCGGCCACCAGGTAGTCCATCGCGAACGCGTAATGGACCGGTATGTGGTGATAGTAGAAACAGGTGATGTCCGGCCCTCTGTAAGGATAGCGCGGATCGTGGACCAAATCGGTGAAGCAGGTCAGATAATAGCCGGGATAGTTTGCGAAACGGCCGATCACGCTGTTGCGGGCAAAAGTGCGGAAGATCTCGCGGTGCGTGTAGCGGTAGACGCGCAGCAGATGCGGCGCCCACGTCGACTGCATGATGTTGTTCATCGCCCCGGCGTACGAAGTATACGTCGAGGGTTGCTCAAGTCCCAAGCCGACCGGAGAAACCTGCCACGCGGGCACGCTGTGGGCCGGCGTGTCGTTGGGTTGACGCGGCCATCCGAGCCGGAAAAGCTGATCGCCCTTATGCCACACGCGGTGATACGTCACCTGTGAGCCGTCCGGATGCACCGTGACCTCGCCCTCAGGAATCCGCGGGTGCGACCACAGGCCCGCGACCGTATGAAAGGCGCCCTCGACCGCCGCAGAAAGATATTTCTCCTCGCCCGTCTCCTCATACAGGTCGACCACATCCCACCAGTACGGATAGAAGTGGATGTTGTAAAAAAAGCGGAAATCGACCGGCTCGGTCTTGCGGCCGTAGACCTCTTTGGCCATCCACGCGTCCGCGTCCGCCTTTACCGCGTCGAGAGACACGCACGCGGCATCGAGCCGGTGCGCAGCCAGCATTTCGGTCCATGGCCACGAGGTGTTGTAGCTGTTCGCATGGCGGAACCGGCCCGCCGGCAAAGCCAGCTCCAGGAGCCACGGATTGCGCGTTCCCGTCAGCCGGTGGAGTCCTTCCCAACAGGTGGTGCCGTAAAAGCCGTTCGGGATCGCGAGCTGCCGCCTGACCGGCTTGCCGTCGCGGCTGACCCCGCTCTGGATGATGTCGGGACCGTTCCGGCTCAGCACGAACTCAAAGGTCGGCAGCGCCCGCTCTTTCCAAAAGGTCTCGCTGCGCGAAAGCACCGCGGCCGAAAGCAGCGCAAGCGGCGCGGCATGTTTGCCCATCGTGGCGCTCTCAATATCGTAGAAGCCTTTGAGTTGGCCATTCCACCCGCCGAACGCTTCATCCCTCATCAGATCAGCCATGTTAAGAACCGCATCCGTGAGAGAGGCGTTGACCGGCTCGCGGTAATCGGCGACCTTCATGACGTTCAGCACCGCGGCCTCGAGCGCGGCCTTCCACTCCGCCGGACGCGTCATCACGCGCCAGTTGATGACCCGCGTCTCCCCTGCCGACAGCCGGGAATGCGGGCTGCCGAGCACGGGGCTGAAAATGGTCGGCTGCACCAGCGCGCGGCTGTTGAGCAGGGCAAAACCGCAGACCGCATTGGTCGCATTCGGCCAGACGAACGGCAGATCCGCGGGCTCGGCCGTGACGGCCACCGAGAGCGGCGTGCCGTTCGTCAGCCACGGCACTTGCGCCAGCGCCAGCGGATGCGGCGTCAGCGTGTTGCACAGCAGCTCCGGAGACTGCGGCAAGCGCTGGTACTGATAGAGAGGCGGAAGCAGCACGAATTCGACGCGGTCGCGCGCGGTCGGCTGCAGCACCGAGAAACCGAGCGAATAGGAACCCGCCGCCTTCGCGGTGAGGCGCGCCTGCACGCGCAGTGTAAAGGGATCGTCCGGGTCGACGCTCCAGATCACTGGCAGCGATTCGCCATCCGGCGCGACATACCGGAGCTCGACCCCCGCGGCATCGGCTTTCACCAGCTCGCGCGGCGCAAAGCGCCGGGCAGGCGCAGCGGCGTACGGGTCCGCGGGCTGGCCGCCGGTCACGAAATCTTGGCCGTTGAACGACACGCTGACCGGGACCCGCGCGCCGCTCCAGGAGGCGACGCGCCGCAGCTCGGCGGTCACATTCGTCGAGTGCTGCACGAAAAACGCCTCGTCGCCCGCAGCGTCCGGCAAGGGCTGCCAAACCCCGTTGTAAAGCACGCTCGTGCGCCGAACAACCCAAGGCTGGCCGTCCTCGCCTTTTCCCGCAACAAACGCCACGCGCATGGACGACGTCGTCAGGGCCGCCAACACGTCAGAGCCGATGTCCGTCACGGCCGAATTCCGGAACGCGGCCTGGCCGGCCACGGGCAAAACCCTGGATTTGGCGCGCGCCGCCAAGATCTGGCGCACCGGCATCGTTTCGGGATTCTTGCCCGCACGGGTGATAAAGAGCGAATCGCAACGTCCATACGCGTGCGCCGTATCGCGCAGCGTCAGGAGATGGTCTCCCGCCTGCAACGTCTGCGTTCCGAGCGCCTGCCAGGCAAAGCCTTCGCGGCCATGCGTACCGCCCGTTTCCGCCAACGGGACACCATCGACGAGCAACGCGAACTTCCGGGTCTTGGGCCGATCTGCGGCGAAGTCGCGCGCGCGGACCCAGAAGACGTATTCCGCGGCCTTGTCCACGCTCACCGCCGTCAACGCGTCGCCCCCTTTACCTGCGGACGGAACCTGCAGATAGGCACGGCCCGAAGCCGCAGGGTCCGTCATTCGCAGCCAACCGCCGAAAAACTGGAAATCCTCCGCCTCCAGAAACAGCGAATCGGCGGCGCCCGCCGTCCGGCACAGCGCCGCCGCAAAGAACACACAGGCTCCACGCCCGAAAACCGTCATACCCCGACCCTCCCGATTAACGTCCCGCGCGATACTTCGTCATGGTGGTGCCGAACGTCCGCCGGAACACCTTCCCCAAGTAGCTTTTGCCCGTGAACCCGCACGCCTTCGCGATGGCGGTCACCGACAGGTTCGTTTCCGCCAGCAACGTTCTCACGCGCTTCAGGCGTGTCCGCTGCAACTCCTCCTGAATCGTGCCGTTCAGCGCCTTGCGGAAGCGCAACTCCAGCAGGCGCCGCGAAACCCCCGCCCGTTCCACGATGTCGGGCACGCCGATCGGATTCTGCGCATTTAACCAGATGAACTCCAGCGATTTCACAACCACGGGATCATTGATATGGACCGCCTCCGTCGATCGGCGTGTCACCACCGTGAGCGGAGGGAAGCTGCGCGTCACACGCCACGTCTTGCGCCGCTGACGCATGGCCCGGTCGAGCAAGCGCGCAGCTTCGTAGCCCATGCGCTCCGTATCCAGCGCGATGCTCGAAAGCGGCGGCGTGGTGGAATCGCAAATCAGTTCGTCGTTGTCCACCGCCAGCACCGCAACATCATGCGGCACATCGAGGCCTGCCGTCAGACAGGCGTCCAGCACCTGCCTCCCGCGCACATCCATGGCAGCGAAAACCGCGACCGGTTTGGGAAGCTCCTTCAGCCAGGCGCAAAGCGTGTCGCGTTCCACGCCCCAATCCCGTTTCTCATGCGCGGTCAGCGGACCATACACGCGGCAGGCGAAGCCGGCTTTCTTGACCCGCGCGGCAAAAGCCGCCCCGCGCTCGCGCGACCAGTTGATGCCGTGGATCTCGCCGACGAACGCGAAGTTCGCGAACCGGCGTTCCAGGAAATAGTCGGCCGCCAGCTCGCCGATGGCGCACAAATCCGAAGCCAAGACGCTGTGCCGCGCCAGCAGGCCTTGCGGCAGGCACGCCTCGTCCATGGGATCGATCAGCACCGCCGGCGCGTCGGCCGTCAGCACGGCCTCCGCATAGGCGCGGTTCTGGATCACCCCGATAATCCCGGTCCCGCCCCACTTCTTCATCGCGAGCAGCCGCTGTTCCCCCGCCCTGCCTTCCGTCACATGCAGGCTCCACGGGCCGTTAGTGCGCTCATAGCGCAACACGCCGCGCAAGATATCGCGGTGCGCCTGCTCGTTAGTTTCAAACAGGAGCGCCACCTGAGGGATCGCTGACAAGTTACGAGCCATGTGTTGCGCAAAAGTACCACAAAAGTTGCGCAAGTGTCATCTTGAAAAGACGGGCGCAGGGGCGTACTGTGATACCTGTCAATGATATGTGGCGATAAGCGATTTTGTATTCCAAGGTAGGGGCACCTCGCCGAGGGGTCCGCAGACGGTTCGGGGAACCGTCCCTATCGAAACAAAAGACACCCCAGGGAGACGAACGATGAGGAAGCAAACGGGTTTTTCGCGCCGCGCATTTCTGAAGGGATCGGCGCAGGCGGCAGGCGTGCTCGCGCTGAGCGGCTGCGCCGCCCTGCGGACGTCGCGGTTCCGCAAGCCGGGCGAGATGCTGAAACTCGGCGTCATCGGCGCGGGCGGGCAAGGCGTGCGCGACTGGACCGAGATGGTCGATTGCGGCAACGTGAAGGTCGTCGCGATGTGTGACACCGACGCCACCATGCTGGACAACGCCAAGAAGTGGCATGTCGAAAAAGGGCTCACGTCGGATTTCAACACGTACGCCGACTACCGCAAGATGCTGGAAGCCGAGAAGCAGCTGGACGCCGTCGTCGTCGCCACGCCGGACCACACCCATGCGCCGGCCGCGATCCAAGCGATGAAACGGGGCTGCCACGTCTATGTCGAGAAGCCGCTGGTGCGGACGATCTGGGAGGCGCGCTACTTCCGGGACGTCGCCAAGGAGTACGGCGTGGTCACGCAGATGGGTAACCACGGCAGCGCCCGCGACGGCACCCGCCGGGGCATCGAGATTCTCCGCTCGGGCCTGCTGGGCAATGTCACGGAAGTGCATGTCTGGACCAACCGCCCCGAAATCTCCCCGGGAAACAAGTGGGGCTGGAAACAGCCGCTGAAACGCCCCGAAGGCGCCGACCCGATCCCGCCGGAAATGAGCTGGGACCTCTGGCTGGGCACCTCGCCGGCGCGGCCCTTCAAGCAGGGCGTCTACCACCGGATCATGTGGCGTGCCTTCTATGATTTCGGCACGGGCGCTTTCGGCGACATGGCGTGCCACACCATGAACCTCGCGTTCCGCGGATTGGAGCTGGGCGAGGTGACCGCAGGCGAGGCCGTGGAAATCTCGGAGCGGTACGACGACACCTATCCGCAGTACAGCAAAGTGCGCCTGACCTATGCCGCACGCGGCAAGAAGCCGCCGGTCGAGCTCTACTGGTACGACGGCTACCGCAAGCCGTCGCCGGAGATCATGCCGCAGGTGATCGCCACTCTCGGGCAGGTGCCGACGACCGGCTGCTTCATCATGGGCGACAAGGGCGTCATGGTGAACACCGACGATTACGGCGAGTTCAGCTACATCGCGCTCGCGGGTGAGGCGAAGATGAAATCCATCACCAAGCATGAGGCGTGTCTGAATATTCCGGTCAGCCTGCCGCGCGCCAAGGAACAGAACCAACGCCGCGAGTTTGTCGACGCCTGCTTCGGCTTGACCCAAACGACATCGTGCACGAGCCATTCGGTGCCGCTGGTCGAAAGCATGTTGGTCGGTTGCATGGCACAGCGTATCCCCGGCAAAATCAGCTGGGATGCGACGAAATGCCTGGCCGACAACGCTCAGGCCAACGCGCTCATCAAGCCGTTCATTCGCCCAGGATGGGCGTACTAGGCGCAACCCGAAACAACGCTCAACGCAGAAGCGTCACACGCGACCGTTGAGCGTTGTATCCCGCTCTCATTTCACCCAAGGGAACACAACGATGAACAAAGCGATCACCTGGTTGGGGATGTCATTTTTGGCGGCGGTCATGTGCAGCGCTGCGGAACCGCCCTTCACCCTGGCCCTACAGGCCTACACCTTCAAGGACCGTTCGTTGGTCGAAACCATCGAGGTCGCCAAGCGTCTGGGCTTCCAAGCCATTGAGCTCACGTCGGTACAGAAGTTGGGCGGCACCTTCAAAGGGTCTTTCAAATATTCCGACATGTCGCCCGAAACGGTGACGGCCGTGCGCGCGTACCTGGACAACTGCGGGCTGAAAGCGTTCAGCTACGGCGTGGTGAACGAGAAGGACGAGGCGGGCTGGCGCCGGCAGTTCGAGTTCGCGCGGGCGCTGGGCATCGGCATGCTGCTCACCGAGCCGCCGCCGGAACAGCTGCCCCTCATCGACCGCTTGGCGCAAGAGTACAAGATCCGCATCCACCTTCACAACCACGCCCGGAGCAATCCCTGGTGGGACCCCGCGTTCATGGCGCAGAAGGTCGCCGGTTGCAGCGAATGGGTCGGTGCGGGTGCGGACATCGGCCACTGGGTGCCGGCCGGCATCAAGCCCGCCGAAGGCATCCGGCAGCTGGCCGCCTCGCGCATCTTCGCGCTGCATTTCGTGGATGTGAACGAGAGCGGCAAGCCCCTCCCCTACGGCACGGGCGTCGGCAACCTCGCCGCGGTGCTGGACACGCTGAAGGCCAAGAACACGCCGGTATATCTGACACTGGAATACGAGCAGTGGGACGAACTGACGGAAAAGAACGTCCGGGCCTGCGCCCAGTGGTTCGACGGCTACATGAAGAAATAGCGGAACGCGGGAGAAACAAACACGTGAGCGAACGCGACTATGTGCAGGCCTGCAAGGTGCCTGCGGCAACACACTTCCTGCCGGGGACATCGATCGAAATCGTCCGACCGCGCAAGCCCGGCCCGCCGCCGAAGCACGCGCTGTTCGATTTCGACGGCACGCTGAGCCTCGTCCGTGAAGGCTGGATGGAGATCATGGTGCCGCTTCTGGCCGAGCACCTGCTGCGTTACGCGGCGAAGGGCGAGACCGCCGAATCGATCACCCGGTTGGTCCGGAATTTCGTCACCGAGCTCACCGGCAAACAGACGATCTACCAAATGATCCGGCTCGCCGAGGAAATCCGCCTCCGCGGCGGCACGCCCTCCGAACCGCAGGCCTATAAAGACGAGTATCACCACCGCTTAATGGCCCGCATCGCCTCCCGCCGCCAAGGTCTGGCGGACGGCACCCTGTCCCGCACCGCCTTGCTGGTCCCCGGCTCGCTTGAGATCCTCAAGGGGCTGCAGGAACGCGGCACGGCCATTTACATCGCATCCGGCACAGACGAGCAGTATGTCTTGGAAGAGGCGCGGCTGCTGGGGCTCGACATATTCGCGCCGGGCCGGATCTACGGCGCTCAGGCCGATCACACGAGTTTCTCCAAGGAGATGGTTATCCGACGCATCCTCCAAGAGAACGCGGTGGACGGCGCATCCCTCATCGCGTTCGGAGACGGCTACGTGGAGATAGCCGATTGCAAGTCGGTCGGCGGACTTGCCGTCGCCGTAGCGAGTGACGAGACCGCGCGCTCGGGCCGGTGCGACGCGTGGAAGCGCGAGCGCCTCATCGGCGCGGGTGCGGACATCGTCATTCCCGATTACGGCGAGGCCGCCGCGCTCCTCAACCACATTTGGGGAGCCTCCTAAGCCATGATCAGTCCCCTTCAGACGTTTGACACGAACCGGCTGGAGGCGCTCACCGCGCGCTTCAGCGGCACGCGCGTCGCGGTGCTGGGCGATTTCTTTCTGGACAAGTATTTCGACATCGACCCCGCCCTCGCGGAGACCTCCGTGGAAACGGGACGGTGCGCGCATCAGGTGGTCGGCATCCAACACTCGCCCGGCGCGGCGGGAACCGTCGTCAACAATCTGGCCGCGCTCGGCGCGAGGCGCATCGTCACGCTCGGCTTCACGGGCGAGGACGGCGAAGGCTGGGAGCTGCGGCAGGACCTGTCCGCCTTAGGATGCGACCTCACCCACCTGCACATCGCGCCGGAGTGCGTGACCCCCACCTATCTCAAGCCGTGCGACCGCACGCGGCCGGGGATCGCGGGCGAACACGACCGCTACGACGTCAAGAACCGCCACCCGGTCCCCGCCCGCGTCGGAGAGGCGTTGCTGGCCTCGCTGGACGCCGTGCTCCCCCGCGTCGATGCCCTGATCGTCATGGACCAAGTGCCGGAAGAAGGCCAGGGCGTCATGTTCTCGGCCCTGATCGCGGCGCTGGCCGAACGCGCCCCGCACTTTCCCCGCGCCGTTTTCTGGGCGGATTCACGCCGCCGCATCCGCCAATACCGCAACGTGATGGTCAAGCCGAACCAGTTCGAGCTGGTCGGCGAGAAGAATCCGAGCCCCGGAGCCAGCGTGCCGGACGACGTCTTGTTCGCGGAAACGGAGGCGTTTGCCGCAGCCGTCGGCGCGCCCGTCTTCGCCACCGCGGAGCACCGCGGCGTCCGCGTATCGGGCCCCGATCCGGTGACCATCCCGCCGGTTAACGTCTCAGGCCCGATCGATCCCACCGGCGCGGGCGATTCGTTCACGGCCGGTGCCGTGCTGGCGCTGGCGGCAGGCGCAACCCGGCCCGAAGCCGCGCTGATCGGCAATCTGGTCGCGTCGGTCACGATCCGCCAGCTCGGCACGACCGGCACGGCGAAACCCGCGGATCTTTTTCCCGCCTGGGCGCTCTGGGAGGAGCAACAGTCATGAACAAACTTTTTGACCGCAAGACGATCACGGTCAGGCCGCTCGCCGAGCGCATCAACAAGCTCGACTTCGAACGGGACCGGATCGACCCCGAAACCTATGTTCCGAATCTCACCCCAGCCGCTCAGGACAGCGTCCGCCAGGCCGCCGCCGAGATCCGCTCCGCGCGCGCCAGAGGCGCTCCGGCCATCCTGGCTTTCGGCGCGCACGCGATTAAGAACGGGCTCTCCCCCGTCATGGTCCGCCTGATGAAAGGCGGCTGGATCTCCCACTTCGCCACCAACGGCGCAGGCGTGATCCACGACTGGGAATTCGCCTTCCAAGGCTTTTCCGGCGAGGACGTGAAGCGCTACGTCGGCGAGGGGCAGTTCGGCATCTGGCAAGAGACCGGCATGTACCTGAACCTGGCGCTGGCGGTCGGCGCCTATCGCGGCCTCGGCTACGGCGAGTCTGTGGGGGCCTTCGTGGCGGAGGACGGCTTGACGCTCCCCGCGCCTGAAGAATTCTCCGCCGCCATCGCGGCCGGGGCCGACGCGCACGCGGATGAAGCGGCCCTCACGCGCGCCGCCGCAGCCGCCGATCTGAAATCGTTGCTGCTCCGCTGCCACGTGAAACCGGGGTTCCTGCGCGTCGACCACCCGTTCAAGGCGAACGGTCTGCAGGCCGCGGCCTACACGGCGGGCGTGCCGTTCACGGCCCACCCCATGTTCGGGCACGACATCATCTATACGCATCCGCTGAACCGCGGCGCGCCCATCGGACGCGCCGCAGACCGAGACTTTCTGGCGTTCGTCGATTCGGTGAGCCGGCTGGAAGGCGGCGTCTACCTCTCGGTGGGGTCGGCCGTCATGTCGCCGATGATTTTCGAGAAGGCGCTGTCCATGTCGCGCAACGCGGCGCGCAAGCACGGCGCCGCGATCGAAGACTTCTCGATCCACGTGGTGGATCTGGCGGAGTCCGCGTGGGACTGGGTCCGCGACGGCGAGCCGCCGCAGGACAGCCCCGCCTACTACCTGCGCTTCTGCAAAACCTTTTCGCGGATGGGCGGCCGCATGTCCTACACCAGCGCAGACAACCGAGCCTTCCTGGTGGCGCTGCTGCGGGAATTGGAGCGCGCGGACAGACAGCCGCGAAAAGGCGCCGTAAACACGATCGGCGCGAATCTCAAAAACTGTGGGAAAGGATAAACATGAAAAACGATTTACAGATGGATCTGACCGCTTACGCCTCGGATACCGCCGCGAAACTGATGCGGACGGATTTCGGCAAACTGGCGGAAATCGGCGAACTGTTGCTCAAGGTCAAGGCCGAAGGCCGGACCGTCTTCCTGATCGGCAACGGCGGCAGCGCCGCCACCGCGTCGCACGTCACGAACGATTTGGTGAAGGGATGCCGCGTCGGCGAAACGCCGGGCTTCCGCGCGTTCTGCCTGAGCGACTCCAACGCGCTCGTGACCTGTCTGGCCAACGACTTCTCGTATGAAGAGATCTACACCATCCTGCTCCGCACGTACGCCAAGCGAGGCGACGTGGTGCTGGCGTTCAGCGGCAGCGGCAACTCGCCGAACATCGTCCACGCCTTGAAGACGGCGAGCAAAATGGGACTGACGACGGTCGGCTTCGGCGGACGCGACGGCGGTCAGATGAAGCCGCTGTGCGACCACATCCTGATCGCGCCGACCGACTCCATGGAGATGCTCGAGGACATGCACCTGATCTATTTCCATGATCTCGTGTGCGCGATGCGCCCGGGTCTCGCCAGGCTGGCGGGAACGGACAAGTCAGGTTGTTCAGTCGAATAAGACGGACGGTTCGGGGAAACCGCCCCTGCCCTTTTCAGGGAGCGGCAGGGACACAGCCCCGGGGCATCCGCAAGGGCGGGATCAAAAATGTTGATTGGAGCGATCGACGGCGGCGGCACCAAGGTGCTGACCGCAGTGATGACGGAAACGGGCAGCGTGTTGGCGCGGTGCCAGGACGCGGTGCCGACTGCGGACGTCCCCTTCTACTTCCGCCGCTGCGCAGAGATGCTGGCGGCCTGCGCGCGGGATGTCGGAGCCGAGGTGGCCAATTTGGCTGGCGTGGGGATGAACATTCCGGGCATGGTCACATTGGACGGCCAGGTTCTGGGATCGCCCTCCGCCGGCTGGGGATGTTTTGAGGCGCGGCCCCTGCTGACGGGCGTTTTGGGCATCGCACACGGTAACGTTTTCTTCGAGAACGACATCAACGCCTGCGCGCTGGCGGAAAAACGTTTCGGCGGGGCTGACGGCGATTTCGTCTGGATCACCATCAGCACCGGCAACGGCGGGGCGGTTGTTGCGGACGGGAAATTGGTCCGCGGCGCGGCGGGCTGCGCCGGCGAGTTCGGGCACCTCAAGGTCGAGCGGCAAAAACCCCGTCTCTGCGGATGTGGCGGCTGGGGTTGCCTGGAGGCGCACGCTTCGGGCGTGGCCATCGCGCGCCGCGCGGAAGAAGCCGGGCTGGGCGTCGGCACGGATGCCAAACGGTGCGAAGAGCTGGCGCGGCAGGGAAATGCCGCCGCCCTGGCCGTTTACGACGAGACGGGCATTTATCTCGGCCGCGCGCTGGCCATTGCCGCAAATCTTCTGAATCCCGCCTGTGCCTATATCGGGGGCGGCGTTTCAAAGGCCTTGGACCTGATGCTGCCGGCCATCCAGAGGACGCTGGCGGCGGAAGCCCTGCCGCAGTGCAAGAATGTGAAGATCGTGCGGACCCGGCTGGGGTACGAGGCGGCGCTGCTGGGCGCGGCAGCCGTGTGTCTGGACGGGTTGGGGGAAGTGCGTTAGTGCGTGAGTGCGTTAGTGCGTGAGTGCGTGAGGTCATTCGTGCGTCGGGTAAAGGAGGAATCATGAGCAAGAAGATCGAGTCGGTGTCGCGCAGAACATTCCTGCGCCGTTCGGCCGTGGCCGCGGCGGCGTTTCAGATCGTGCCGGGCTATGTGCTCGGCCTCAACGGCCAGACCCCGCCGAGCCGCAGGCTCAATATCGCCGGCATCGGCGTCGGCGGCATGGGCGGCGGCAACATCAAGAAGTGCGCGGAGGCGGGCGAAAACATCGTTGCGCTGTGCGACATTGACGCCAACTACGCCGCCCACACGTTCAAGGCGTATCCGGACGCGAAGGTCTACGCGGATTACCGCGAGATGCTCGACAAGCAGAAGGACATCGACGCGATCGTGATCGCGACGCCGGACCACACGCACGCGCCCATCGCGATGGGCTGCATGCGCGCGGGCAAGCACGTCTACGTGCAGAAACCGATGGCGTATTCGGTCGGCGAGGCGCGCGCGATGACCGCGGCCGCCCGGCAGTACAAGGTCATCACGCAGATGGGCAACCAGGGGCGTTCCGGCGACGGCGTGCGCATGGTCTGCGAATGGATCTGGTCCGGGGCCATCGGCACCGTCCGCGAGGTCCACGCCTGGACGAACCGCCCCGTGTGGCCGCAGGGCATCGAAATCGGACGGCCGACCGAGACGCCTGCGGTGCCGAACGGTTTCGACTGGGACAAATGGCTCGGGCCCGCGCCGTTGCGTCCTTATCACCCGTGCTACCATCCGCAGAGCTGGCGCGCGTGGTGCGACTTCGGCACGGGCTCGCTCGGAGACCTCGGCTGCCACGTCATGGACTGCGTCTATTGGTCGCTCAAGCTGAAATATCCCGTCAGCGTCGAGGGCAACATCTCCACCTACTGGGGCGGATTCTGGAAAAAGACCGAGCCCAAGAACGAAAACTTCCCGCGTTCGTCCATCGTGCGCTACAAGTTTCCTGAGCGGGAAGGCCTGCCGCCGGTGAGCCTGACGTGGTGGGACGGCGGACTCATGCCGCCTCGCCCGGAAGAGCTGGAAGAGGGCCGCCAGATGGGCGACTCGGACGGCGGCGTCCTCTTCATCGGCGACAAGGGCAAACTGATGTGCGGCTGCTACGGCCGAAGCCCGCGGCTGATTCCCGAAACCGCGATGAAGGATTTCCAGCGTCCGCCCAAAACGCTCGAGCGCATTCCGGGCGGCGAGGCCGGCCATGAAAAGAACTGGCTGCAGTCCATCAAGGACGGGAAGCAGGCCATTTCGAACTTCGACTATTCCGGCCCGTTCGCGGAAATGGTGCTGCTGGGCAACCTCGCGGTCCGCTTCCCCGAGCGCCGCCTGCTGTGGGACGGCGACGCCATGAAGGTCACCAACGACAGCGACGCCCAAGCCTTCGTCACGCGCAAGTACCGCGAAGGCTGGACGCTGTAGCAACGGAACGGGACGGGCAGGAATGCCCGCCCTCCTTTCCTTTCCGCAAAGGAGACGCGACCATGACGACACGGCTGAACAGACGCGCATGGCTGAAAACCTCGGGGCTGCTGGCGGCGGGGACCCTGGCGGCCGGACGCAGCCGGGCGGCAGACGCGCCCGCGGTCGGCGCAGGCGAAATCCTGTTGCGGCGCAGCCTGCCCGTGAAATATGACGTCGACGTCTTCGTGGCGGGCGGCGGTCCGGCCGGGACGGCCGCCGCCGTCGCCGCACGGAGCCAGGGTGCGCGCGTCTATCTGGCCGAGGGCCACACCTGCCTCGGCGGCATGGGCACCGCCGGGCGCGTGCCGGTCTTCATGCCGGTCAGCGACGGCGTCAACTTCCTGCCCGGCGGGTTCGGCCGGCGGGTGCTGGACCGGCTGGCCAAAGACAAATCGCTGCCGGGGCCGGCCACGGACATCGAGGCGCTCAAGCGCGTGTACGACGCGCTGGTGAGCGAGTCGGGCGCGGCGTTCAGCTTCTGCACGACCCTGAGCGCGGTGGAAGCCGAGGGCGGCCGCGTGCGCCACGTGGTCTGCGCCGCGCCGAGCGGCCTCTTCGCGGTGAGGGCGAAGGTCTACATCGACGCCACGGGCAACGGCGACCTGGCGGCCTGGGCGGGCGCGCCGTTCGAGAAGGGCGACGCGCAGGGCCATCTCATGCCTGGCACGCTCTGCAGCGTCTGGAGCGGCATCGACTGGAAAACGTGGGAGGCGAACCGCCCGAAGGGGCCGCAGCCCGACGGCCACAGGCTGGAGCAGGCGTTTGCGGACGGCGTCTTCACCGTGCCCGACCGTCATCTCACCGGCATGCACAAGATGGGCGAAGGCCTCGGCGGCGGCAACATCGGCCACACCTTCAACGTCGACGGCACCGACGAGCGCTCGCTCACCGAAGCGCTGGTCTTCGGACGCAAGAGCATGAAGGAGTACGAGCGCTACTACCGCGGATATCTCAAAGGCTTCGAGAACGCGCGCCTGGTGCAGACCGGCTCGCTCCTCGGCGTGCGCGAAACGCGCCGCATCACGGGCGACTACACGCTCGGCATTGCGGACTACAAGCGGCGCGCCGTGTTCCCCGACGAGATCGGGCGCTACGCCTATGCCATCGACATCCACCCGCAGACCACGGACAAGGAGAGCTATGAGAAGCACCGCCAGGAGTTCGACCGCGAATACCGTTACGGCAAAGGCGAGAGCTACGGCATACCCTACCGCATCCTGACGCCGAAGGGGCTGGACAACGTGCTCGTGTCCGGCCGCTGCGTCAGCACCGACCAACTGGTGCACGGCTCGCTGCGGGTGATGCCGGGCTGCTTCATCACGGGCCAGGCGGCCGGCATCGCCGCCGCGATGGCGGCGGCGGGCGGCACCTCAGTCCACGCGATCGACGTCAAGTCCTTGCAAGCCAAGCTCAAGGCTTTAGGCGCCTTTCTGCCGAACGCGTGAGGGCTGCGGCGCGTGTTTTGACCGGCCGGCTTTCAGAGCGCCGCCCGGCGCGCGCAGTCAGTCCTGATCCGATTCGGGCGCGACCGGGACTTCCGCCTCGGGCTCCGCCGCCGCAGCGGCAGCCTTCTTCTTGCGGGACCGCTTGGGCTTCTCGTCCTCGACCTCGATGGTCGGGGCGGCTTCGGGCGCGTCCATGGCCAACTCCTTGACGCCGATCTCTTTCAGGCGCATCGAAACGATGCGGGAGATGCCCTTCTCCTGCTGCGTCACGCCGTAAACGAGATCCGAGCCCGCGATGGTGTGCTGGTTGTGCGTGATGATCAGGAACTGCGAATGCGCCAAGAAGTCCTTGAGCGCCTGCACGAACCGGCCGATGTTGCTGTCGTCCAGCGCGGCGTCGAGTTCGTCGAGTATGCAGAACGGCGCGGGCTTGATCATGAAGATCGCGAAGAGCAGGCTCACCGCCGTCATGGTGCGCTCGCCGCCCGAGAGCAGGGTCACCGACTGCGGGCGCTTTCCGGGCGGCCGCGCGATGATGTCAATGCCGCATTCCAGCGGGTCCTCGGTGTTCTCCAGCAGCACGAGCTTAGCCTGGCCGCCGTTGAACAGCTTGGTGAACATCGATTCAAAATTGGTGTTGGCCTGAGCAAAGGTCGACTGGAACATCTCACCCGATTTCTTGTTGATCATGGTGATCAGCTCGATGATCTGCTCCTTCGATTTGAGCAGGTCCTCCTCCTGCGCCTTGAGGAAGGTGTAACGCTCCTCGAGTTCCTTATACTCCTCAATGGCCACGAGATTGACCGGCCCGAGCGCCTGGATGTCGGCGCTGAGTTTCGCGGCGCGCTCCTCGATTTCGGGCACCGGCGGCGGCTCGCCGCCCTCCCAGGCGGGATCGGAATGCGCGACCAGCTCTTCGGGCGAGAGTCCGTACTCGTTGAAGATGTGTTCGAGCTGGTTCTGGCGCCGCATGCGCGATTCGGTGATCTCGACCTCGGCCTTGCTCTTGTCGTCACGCGCGGCGTCCAGCGCGCGGCGGCGCTCCGCCAGCGTGGCATCGGTCTTTTCGAGCTCGCGCTGATGCGTCCCGCGCTCGCGGCGCGTCTCATCGATCTTCATGTGCAACGACTCGGCGGCGATGCGCATGGGGTCGAGACTCGCCTCAAGGGCTTCGATTTCCCTGGTCAGGCGCGTAATGCTCTCGTCGTAGGACATCACGCCGCGGCTGCGGCCTTGGACCGTGCGGTCCAACTCGTCAATGCGGGTCTGGATCGCCTCGCCCTGGGCGGACGCATGCTCGAGCTGCTGGGTCATGCTCGAGACCTGGATGCGGCACTCGGTGAGGTTTTGGCTCAGCTCGCCGTAGACCGTTTCCAATTCCTGCAGCAGCGCCGACGCTTCCGCGGTCTGCTCAAGCAACTGGTTGCGGGTGTAAATGAGCTCCTGAAGCTCTTCGGTCAGCGTCTCGCGCTTCTCGTCGTCGCCCGCGGTCTGCTCGGTCAGCGTGCCGAGTTCGCCGGACACCACATTCAGGCGGGCCCGGGCGCGATCGGCATCGCGGCTGACCGTCTGATATTCGCCCTCGGCCTGCGCGGCTTTGCGGCGGTTCTCGTCCAGCTCCTGCCGCGTCTGATTGATCAGCAGGGTCAGCTCGCCCGCACGGGCGTTGAGCTGCTCCAGCCGGCGACGATACGCCGCGATCTTCTCTTCAAGCGAAACAAGCTGCTCAGAAGTGTCGGCGACCAGCATGCGCCGAGCCAGCGGGCTCGAGACCTGGTTGTCAGGCATCCACAGCTCGACGCAGCCGTTTGGATGGAAAATCGCGCCGTCGCGCGTGACGACGCAACAGCCGGCAGGAAGGACCAATGGCACCGCGTCGAACGTCTCGGCCAGAAACACGTGCCCGAGCAGACGGCGGGAGGCCTCCGAGAAATCGTCGGCGACCGTCACATGGTCGAGCAGCGGCGAGAGTCCCGCAGGCGGCTCGACCGTCGCAGGGGCCTCGCCGGAGGCGGTCACGAGGCGCGCCGCGGCGTGGCTGCCCTGGGCGAGCAGCAAACCGATCATCCGGCGCGCTGCGGCCACATCGCGCACGACCACGGCGTCCAGCCAAGCGCGCAGCGCGGCCTCCAGCGCGAGACGCAAGTCGGCCGACGCGTTGAACTTCTCGGCCAGCGGGCCCAGCACGCTCTGGGCGTCGAGCCCCAGCGGGTTCGACGGATCAAGCAGCTGTCTGGAACCTGCGGCGAACTCGTCCGCCGATTCGCTCTTATCCGTCAGAAGATCGATCTGCGCCCGCTTGGCGGCGGCCTCGGACTGCATCCGGGAAGCCTCGTCCTGCAGCGAGCGCAATTCGTTGTTGGTCTCGGAGCGCTCCTCTTCCAACGCCTCGAAGCGCTCCAGCACGGCCGCAGACTGCTCATGATAGGCGTCGAGGCGCGCCTTCACGTCGCCGCGGGCTTGGTCGACCGCGGCGAGATTCTCCTGCACCTGGCGATGCTCGGCGGATAGGCGGTCGCGCTTCATCAGCAATTCGCGCTGACGCGCCTCCATTTCGGAGAGCGTCTGCTGGATCTGGGCGCTGCGGCGTTCGCAGTCGACAGAGCGCTGGCGGTCCTGCTGCAGCCGGGTGCGGGTCTGGTCGATCTGGATCTTGTGCGCGTCGAACCGCGCCTGCGCCGTTTCCATCTTGGCGCGCTCGCCGGCGGCGGCCTGCTGCATGAGCACCCGCTTCTGTTCCAACGACTCGATCTGAAGCTTGAGCTGGCTGATCTGCGTCTGGGTCTCGGAAATCTCACGGTTGTCGCGCTCGGCCCACGCGCGGTATTCGACGATGCGCTGCTCGTTGACCTTAATGACCTCTTGCGCCCGGATGAAACGGTTGTCCGCCTGCGCGGCCTGTTCGGTCAGCGCGGCGATGCGCTCCTCGGTCTCGTGAATCAGGCCGTGGATGTGCGCAGATTCGGCCTCGGTCTCGGCCACGAACTCCTGATGCGAGATGAGCTGTTCGTTCAGCGCGTGGATCGAGGTGTCCAGCTCGCGGATACGGACGTCCAGTGCGGCCAGGCGCCGGCGGGTGAGAAAAATGTCGAGGCCGCGCAGCTCGTCGCGCAGCTCCTTGTACTTCTGGGCTTTGCCGGCCTGGCGCTGGAGCGTGCCGATCTGGCGCTTGACCTCGCGGATCACATCAGCGAGGCGCAACAGGTTCGCGTCGGTCTGTTCGATCTTGCGCAGTGCCTCTTTGCGGTCGGCCTTGAACTTGGTGATGCCGGCCGCCTCCTCGAAGACCGCGCGGCGGTCCTCGGGTTTGGAGGAAAGGATCGCATCGATCTGGCCCTGCGCCATAACCGAATAAGAAGTGGTGCCGATGCCGGTCCCCATGAAAAGGCGGTGGACGTCTTTCAGGCGGCAGAGGTTCTTGTTGATGAAATACTGGCCTTCACCGGAACGGAAAACGCGGCGGGTGATGGTGACCTCGTTGAAATCCGTGTCGAGCAGCCCCTCGCAGTCGGCGAACGTGATGGAGACCTCGGCCATGCCGAGCGGCTTGCGGGTGTCGGTGCCGTTAAACACCACGTCCGGCATCTTCGCGCACCGCAACGAGGTGGGGCGCTGTTCGCCCAGCACCCAGCGGATCGCGTCAGATACATTGCTTTTGCCGCAGCCATTGGGCCCGACGATCGCAATCATGCCGGGCTCGAACTGCAGGCGGGTCTTGTCCGCAAAGCTTTTAAAGCCGGTAATCTCGATCTGTTTTAGATACACGGAAACCTCAAAAAAAAGGACGACACGGAACAAGGTGCTATACCGTGTGTCAGGGCCTTCATTTTTATCAAACCGGAGACCGAAATGAAAGCCCAATCCGGGACACGGAAATCGGCCGCGAAAATTGGACGGGCGCGCATTCACCTCTCCTTCTGTTGACCCTTTCTTCCGGTTTCGTTACCATGAACCCATGAAAATTGCTCTCAGCATGACGTTCTTCTGCCTGACGTCCTTGGCGGCCATGTCGGACACCCTCAAGGTCGACAACCGTCCCGCCCTGCCCGACGAATGGGGCTACCGCCCGGCCGATGGCTCCACCGCCGTCATGAACCCGCCCTCGTTCACCTGGATCCACGACAAACGCGCCGCGGCCTACGAGGTGCAATGGGCGCGCACGCCCGACTTCAAGGACGCCGAGTCAGCCCCAAACGTCCCGTGGTGCGTCTACACCCACAACGCGCCCCTCGCCGTCGGCACCTGGCACTGGCGCTACCGCTTTGCGACCGCGAAAAAAGAGGTTTCCGACTGGAGCGCCGCACGCTCCGTCACCCTCCCCGCCGACGCCGTCCTCTACCCCATGCCCTCGCGCGCCGAACAGCGCGCGCGCCTGCCCCAACGCCACCCCCGGCTCTTCATGCGCCCCGAAGACCTGCCGCGCCTGCGCGCCGCCGCCACGAATGCCGGCCCCGCCGCGGCCCTCTTCACGTCGCTCCGCAAAGAGGCCGACAAGCTCATCAAGCAGGGGCCGACGCCCGAGCCCACGCAGCGCGGCTCCGCCCGCGACAAAGAGGACGACGAGGCGGTCAAATATTGGTGGCCCAACCGGACCACCTCCGACAAGGCCGGGCAGGAGGCCGAAACGCTCGCCTTCGTCTGGCTCATCACGCAAAACCCAAAATACGGCGACGCCGCCCGGAAATTCACCATGGCCCTCGCCGCCTGGGACCCCGACGGCCCCAGCAACTTCAAGCTCAACTGCGAGGCGGGCAAAGCCATGCTCTACCATCCGGTGCGCGCCTACGACTGGGCCTACGACACGCTGTCGGAGCAGGACCGCGCCGCCTTCCGCAAGGTCTGGCAGCGGCGCGCCGCCGACGCCTGGAACAGCGGCGAGGTCGGACAAGGCAACGGGCATCTCACGCGCCCGCTGAACAGCCACGGCAACCGCATCTGGCACAAGCTCGCCGAAGTCGGCATCGCCCTCTACGGCGAAGTGCCCGAAGCCGAGACCTGGCTCGACTATGCCGTAAACAAATTCTACGCCGCCTACCCCGTCTGGTCGGACGACGACGGCGGCTGGCACGAGGGCGCAAGCTACCTCACCGGCTACATGTCCAAGGTCACGACCTGGATGCAGGTTGCCCACAGCGCGCTCGGCATCGACGGCCTGAAGAAGCCCTTCTTCGACCAGATCGGCAGCCTGCCGCTCTACGTGGTGCCGCCGAACACGCCCGCCTCGGGCTTCGGCGACCTCTCGTACAAACCCGTCAACTGCGGTTTTCTCCACTACTTCGCCCGCATGAAGGGCGCGGACCCGCAGGGCGCCGCAGCCGCCGCCCACTGGGCCTGGTGGCTGGAGCAGACCAAGACCAAGGCGCCCGGCGGCTGGACCGGCTTCCTCTACGCCGCCAACCTGCCGCCCCTGCCCGCGCCGCTCCCGCCGTCCGGCCTGCCGCCCTCCAAGATCTTCCGCGGCACCGGCGTCGCCAGCCTGCACGACACGCTCCTCGACAGCCGCGACGACGTCCAATTCCTGTTCAAGGCCGACCCCTTCGGCACGTGCAGCCACGGCCACAACGCCCAGCTGGGCTTCCAGCTCACCGCCTACGGCGAGAGCCTGCTGCCGGTCTGCACCTACCGCGACCTGCACGGCAGCAAATTCCATTACCAGTGGTGCCACGCCACCCGCTCTCAGAACGCCGTGCTCGTCAACGGCACGGGCCAGCTGCCCCACTCGACCGCCGCCACGGGCAGCATCCTCGACGCGCGCTTCACCCCGCAGTGGGACTACGTGCGCGGCGAGGCCACCGCCGCCTACACCGGCCTGGTCACGCGCGCCGAGCGCGCCGCGCTCTTCGTCAAGCCCGACGTGATCGTGCTCTACGACGACTTCGCCGCGCCCCAGCCCGCCACCTTCCAGTTCATGCTCCACGGGCTTAGCCCCTTCGCGCTCGACGAGGCGACGCAGACCCTGCGCCTCGCGCAGACCAACGCCTGCCTGACCGTGAAGTACCTCGCGCCGCAGCCGCTCACCTTCACGCAGACCGACGGCTTCAACCCGCCGCCCAAGATGCGCAACAACGCCCTGCCCTTCCCCAACCAGTGGCACGTCGAGGCCGCCGCCACGCGGACGGCGCTGACGAGCGACACCCTCACGGTCCTCGTGCCCGCCCGCGCCGGCCAGGCCGAGCCGTGGACCGCGGTGCGCGCCGACAGCGCCACAGCCAGCGGCCTGCGCCTCACCCGCAACGGCCGCACAATCGGCATCGCCTTCCGTAAGCACGGCGTTGCCGCGGCCGAATGGAACGGCCAGCCCTTCGACGGCCCCGTCCTCGTCACCGGCCAATGAGCCCGGCTCCCTTCAGCGGTGAAATGTTGCGCGTTCTCCTGCGCGTCTTCCACCTTGTTTTTTCGACGTTAAGTCATCATAGTCTTTTCAGTCCGCATCTTTGCGCAAACAGCTGGATTTGTTCATAACTATGACAGCCTTGGATCTCAGTTGAAAGGCACCAGCAGGGTTGCGGCCAAGCCGATGCGTCAACCCCTCAATGTTCTCATCAATGATCGCCCCTCCCCGCCTTGACCCGCCCGCGCCGCCTGCGCTAACATGGGCGCGCAAACGCCGGAAGCCTTGTCCGGCCCCACAGGAGACACGATGAAACGTTTGATCCTTTGTTCCGCCCTTCTCTTGACCCTCTCGCTCAACGCCGCGCCCAACAGCGCCGCGCCGCAGATCGGCGCGCAGGTCTTCATTGAGCCCGGCCAGAGCGCCAAGGACGTCGACGACTGGTTCCGCATCCTCGAGGAGAACGGGCTCACGGTCTGCCGCATCCGCATGTTCGAAACGCACATGCGCCAGCCGGACGGCACCTACGATTTCGCGCTCTACGACGAGGCCTTCCGCGCCGCGGCGCGCCACCACATCCGGGTCTTCGCCACGATCTTCCCGGCGGACGACACGGTCGGCGGCTTCAAATACCCCAAGAGCGAAGCGCACCTCAAGGAGATCGAAGGCTTCGTGAAGGCCCTCGTCGGCCACTTCAAAGCCTTCCCCGCGCTCGACACCTGGGTGCTGCAGAACGAGCCCGGCACGGGCGGCAGCTATCCGGACAACGACCTCTCGCGCCGCGTGCGCAAAGCGTGGCAGGCCGCACGCCCCGCATCTGACTACCGCAGCGGCGGCTACCGCGAGGCGAACTTCGACACCGAGGAGTTTCAGCGCTATTACACCGGCTGGTTCCTCAACTGGTACGCCGAGCAGGTGCACGCCGTCGACCCCGGCCGGCCCACGCACGTGAACAACCACGCGATCTTCTCGAACTTCCCCGAGTACGACTTCCCGGCCTGGCGCCGCTTCCTCACCACGCTCGGCGCCTCGGCGCACCCGAGCTGGCACTTCGGCATCTTCCGCCGCGAGCAGTTCGCGCTCGCCATGTCGGCCAACAACGAGATCATCCGCGCCGGCGCGGGCCCGCTGCCCTTCTGGCTGACCGAGCTGCAGGGCGGCAACAACCTCTACAGCGGCGGCAAGCCCATCTGTCCGACGAAGGAGGAGACCGCGCAGTGGCTCTGGACCACCTTCGGCTGCGGCGCCAAGGGCGTGATCTTCTGGTCGCTCAACCCGCGCGCCACGATCGACGAGCCCGGCGAGTGGGCACTGATCGACTTCCAGCGCCAGCCCTCCGACCGCCTGCTCGCCGCGCGCGACGTAGTCCGCACGCTGAAGCAGAACGAATCCCTCTTCGCGAACGCCCGGCCGCTGCAGCCGAGCGTCACGCTCCTGCTGGCGCGCGAAGCCTTCTGGACCGACAAGAAGCAGAAGCTGCCCGGCATGAAAGAAGAGCACGAGGCCCGCGCCGGCGGCGCGCCGATGAAGTCCGCGCTCGCCTGGTTCGAGGCGCTCAGCGAGAACGGCCTCGACGCCGACCTCTTCGAGCTGGACGCGTTCGACTGGGACCGGCCGAGCTACAAGGGCCAGGTCGCGATCCTCGCCCACCAGCTCGCCCTGCCTTCGCGCGCCTGGCCGCGCCTCAAGCGCTTCGTCGAGCGCGGCGGCACGCTGATCGTCGAGGGCGCGACCGGCTATTTCGACGAGCACCAGGTCTGCACCTTCATGACCGGCTTCCCGCTGGCCGACCTGCTGGGCGGCACGGTCAGCGAGTTCAAGGCGCTCGGCGAGCGCTTCGACGTCCCGCTCAGCGACGGCACCGCGCTGCCCGCGCACCTCTGGCGCGGCACGATCAAGAACGCCACCGGCACGCCGTTCGCGTGCGCCGACGGCGAGGTCCTCGCCACGCACCACGCCTTCGGCCAAGGCGCGACGATCTGGATTCCCTCGCTCGTCGGCCTGGGCGCGTGGCAGCGCGACAACGCGCCGCTTGCGGCCTTCGCCCGCCGCGAAGTCCTGGCCGCCAGCGCGCAGCCGCCGGTGCTCTTCAAACGGCAAGAGCGGCTCGCCCTGCTCAAAACCCTCGTCTCCGGCGACCGCCTCGTCACCGTCATGGTCAACAAAGACAAGGCGGACAAAAAGATCCCGCTCCTCGTCAAGAAAGGCCTCCAACCCACGCTCCTCTACGCCGACAAAGGCGGCCGACTCTCCGCCTCCTCCGCCACCCTCGCGCCCGAAGAGACGCTCGTCGCCAAGTGGGAGTAGCGCGGAACGCCTAAAGTCCGGAGTTCGACATTCAGCGTCACCCCTTTGCCACATTGTCAGTCGGTCTTTTTCCAGTTACGTATAATATTTTGTTAGACGTAACTCAAAAGACTCACCCGTTCATCCTCGTCTTGATTTACGACCCGCACGATCACCGTTATCATATTGGTTATGAACATATTACTGTGCCACCATAAAATGGGTTGACCCTCATATGATAGTGCGCTATGCTGAAAACATGAGTTGGGCTTTTCACAACTGAGTTGGGCCCAACATACTGTTCGGCAAAGCACATGAAGCTAAATGTCATTTTAATTGCGCTCATCGCTATCACCGGATGCTCCCGGCATGATCCAGCCCAAGCTGTGCTCTCGCTTGCCTTTCCGGGTTGCCAACCACATTCACTGAGGGAAATGAGACATCACGAAAGCGGACTTCGTGAGCAGGTTGATGAACTGTTTTTCCGTGTAGACCCATCGGAATTGAAAGAGGCCCTGTCACAGGCCGGCTTTGTACGTGATGATACGATTCCTGTGCAAATCCGTAGCGCGAATTCGAGCTTTAAAGATTTAATCGGGAGCTCTGCTCGAGCGGACGCAATTGGTTATAGACGTGCAGATCTGACGATTTACGACGGGAAGTGTTGTCATTTATTATGTGCGAGCGATTTCACTTGGGTCTACCTTGTTTATGTCGACTACGGAAACAGCTAAGAGGCCGAACCAGCGGCGGCACCCAACGGCGCTACCGCGCCGTTGGTGCGCCGCGACGTTAGACAAAACATGACTACTGCAGATGACAAACCTTGGGTGTACGATGGTTCTGAATCGCCAGAACATGAAGATCATCTTGTTGGAGATGTTCACGGGTTGAGTATTCTGCGCGATGCTCTTGATGCGGCGATCAAAGAAGGACATTCTCGAATTGATTCTGAAGGTCTTTCCTGCCCTTGGGTAGGAGTCAAGGTGCTTAGTTCAAATCCATTCAAACAAGGATCGCATAGCGGTGCGTTTCAGGAGAAAGTGATTGCGGCGGGATGCATTACGATAGTCATCGCCGCTTTCGGACTTATAGGGTTAGGGATCTCGAAACTTGTGGAAATAATCAAATGACAGTCTAACCACGCGCTCACCCAACCACCATTCGCCTTCGGCTCAGGTGGTTGGTGAGCGCTGACGTTGGGACCAGAACATGAAATACGACGACGGCCAGACCGTAATGCTTGGCGATATCGTGAGGGTTGACCTTCACGATGGCGACCACGTCGGCAGAGTCATCATGATTGGAGACACGGGAGAGTACGATATTCCTTCCTTGTTGCAGCAAAAGACAGTGGCACTTTCAAGCTGTCGTTTCAACTGGAGTTCCCAAAGGAACAATATGACAGTTTCAAGGTGCGAATCATTTCAGCAAAAGACGAAAGAAAGAGACTTTAGATAACCAGCGACGACACCCAACGGCGCTGCCGCGCCGTTGGTGCGTCGCGACGTTAGGCCAAAAAACAAAAATGCGGCACTGTTGCATATTAAATACAAATGTAGTACAGTTGCCCTATCTATAGAGGAGATCAGATCATGAGTACTGCAACACTACAAGTTCGGTTGGACAGCCAGTTGAAAAAAGATGCAGAGCGTTTCTTTTCGGCGGCGGGGCTGGACACGACGACTGCGGTGAGAGTCTTTCTGAGGCAAGTCCTTATTCGCCAAGCGATCCCTTTTGACATCATCGCTGACGATCCGTTTTATGCGCCTGCAAATCAGAAGCTGCTGAAGGAGTCCATTCGCCAACTCGAATCAGGAAAAGGGAAGCCGCATAAACTCGCCGAGGTCTAACCATGAACAAAGTCTTTTCCGATGTCGGCTGGGAGGATTACGTCTATTGGCAGACACAGGACAAGAAAACGCTCCGCCGGATCAATGCACTGCTGAAGGATATCGAGCGCAATGGCAATCAGGGGATAGGCAATCCCGAGTTGTTAAAGGGGCTGTCCGGATATTGGAGTCGCCGCATCAACGAAAAAGATCGGTTGGTTTATAAGGTCGGCAATGGCGAGATCTTGATTGCGCAATGCCGTACGCATTATGGCGATCATTGACTATGCCCAACCAAGCCCACTCATGCAACGAAATGCCGTGCAGGGTGGGCAACGTTGGCCAGGGTGAAATTTGTGTCTTCATCGTGAGGACAAGGGTAAAGCCCCTTTTTTGAATCTTATAACCTCCTTGTCTTTAAGGTATTAAAACTCCTAACTCCTCCTTCGGGGGCGGATTCAACAAAGTTGAAGCGCACCCGGGCAACTGGGGCCATCGGGACGCCCCTTGCCGACCGGCGGGCATCGCGCTATGATGCCGCTTATGAAACCTGCCCTTTTCGCCTTGTTCGTCTCGGCCGCTTGCTTCTGCTCAGCCGCAGGGGCTGACGCGATCATCAACGCCCATCCCGACCCGAAGTACGGCCGGCCGATCCCGTTCAGAAAAGTGCCGGGCACGGCCGGCACGATGTCGCTCGAGCTCGCCAACGGCCGGCTCTACGCGCTTGAAGACAACGGCCTTTCGGTTTTCGACCTTACCGATCCGAAGAACCCCAAGCGGCTCGGGCATGTCGGCGGCATGGGCAACGTCCGCCAGCTGCGCGTCAGCGGGAAGACGGCGTTCCTCTCGTCCCGCCAGTGCGGTCTTTGGGCGGTCGATATCTCCGACGACGCCGCCCCGAAGATCATCTCGAACTTCGACGGCGTCGAAATGGCCACGGGGCTGGACGTCGCGGGCCCCGTCGCGTTTCTGGGCCATCGCGTGTACGGCATCCAGTGCGTCGACGTTTCCGATCCCGCCCGGATGAAGCACCTGTCGTCGCTCCGGACGGACGAATCGCAGTCGGTCTACTACCGCAACGGCCTGCTCATGAGCGGCGACTGGGCGGGCGGCGAAGTGACCGCGATCGACGTGTCGGACCCGCTCGCCCCGAAGGCGGTCTCGAGAATCGCGCTCGACGGCTACGGCGACGGCATGTGCATGCAGGGCGGCACGCTCTTCGCATCGACCGGCCAACACAAAAAAAGCGGTCCCCAAGAGCTGCGCCACGGCGCGGGCCACGGCCTCGACCTCTTCGACGTCTCAGATCCGAAAAAGCCCGTCAAGCTGTCGCGGGTCGCGTTCCCCTCCATCTACTTCGGCCCGTGCGATTATTGGACGCCCCGCGTTTCGGGCACGCACTGCTTCGCCTCCGACACCGTCAACGGCGTGTTCCTCGTCGACGTGTCCGACCGCAAAAACCCGAAGATCGTCGGAAACCTCGTGCTTCCCAAGCGCGATCCCGAAGACCCGAAAATCGTTGTTCCGTACAAGCAGATCACCGACCCCACGATTCCGCAGGGCGATCCCGTCTCGTCGATAGCCGTAGGCGAAGGCGTGCTGTATGTTGCGGGCAACTTCACGGGGCTTTACGTCGCCGAACTCCCCGGGATCGCCAAGCCGGAGCCGCGCGACTTCGGCGCGCTTCCCCGACTCCCCGCGAAGCCTTTTGACCACCGTGAAGAAGGGTTCATCTCTTCGGGCGCGCAGCTCTCGAACCCGACGCGGGCCGTCGCCTTGAACGGCGACATCGCCTACGCCGCGAACGTCTGGGAGGGCGTCAAGATCTACCGGCTCGCAGAGGGGCGGATCGAGCAGATCGGGCGCGTGGCGATTCCGTACGCCGCCGACGTCAAGCGCGCGGGCGACCGGCTGTACGTGGCCGAAGGGCAGAACGGCATCGGCGTCTACCAGATCGTGTCGGACACGGAGCTCCGGGAGATCTCCCGATTCACGGAACTGGACACCCCGGCCCATTTCGCGCAGTTCGTCTGGGCGTTCGACGGACACGACGTGATCGCGGCCAGCAGCGGATCGACCCGCGTGTTGTTCATCGACTTCTCGGATTTGGCGAACCCGAAGGTCGTGCTGCGCCAGCATGGCGGCAGCCTGGTCTACAACAACTACGGCGGGCAGAGCCTCGTTAAAGACAAGTATTTCGGCTTCTCGCGCACTTTCGGCGGCCTTCAGCTTTTCGAAATCGGCGCGGGCGCGGCCAAGCTCGTCTGGGAGGACACGTTCCCGATGTGCTCGCAGACGGGTACGCTGGCGGCGTTCGGCGGAGAGTTCCTCGTCATGCGCTGCGGCGGCTACGCGTTCCTGGACCCTGAGAAGCCGGTCGGCATACGCGACCTCAAGCGCTATCCTTTCCCGACGAGCCCGGGGTTGCCCGCCGACGTCCCCGACGACTCCGCCATCAGCCGCGCGATCTTCCCGAAGTCCGACTTCGAGGGGCAGGTCAACGTCGACGCCGCGTCGCACCGGGTGGCGGTCGCCAACCGTATGTTCAAAAATATCCGCGTCTACGATTTTTCCGACCGGATAAACCCGAAGCTCGTGAAGTCGGCGACCCTGCGCTCCAACCCGAATGTGCCCGCCTTCTGGAAGGGTCGCGTCGTGCTGCCCGGCGGCTATTCGGGTCTGCTGCTTGAGCAGACGCAGGCGCAATAAGCCGTATCAGGTGCAGAGGGACGGGGCGCCCCAATTTTCGGACTGACCGCTTGAACCAGGCTGGTGTACCGACTTCAGTCGGAAGACGTGGCCCAGGCCGCCTGAAGGCGGTACACCAACATGGGGCGATGAGGAACAAACGTGTACCGAATCGGATGCGAACCCTCTGGCAGCACCGCTCACTTTTGGCCTTCGCCGCGGCTTCGTCTATGCTATACTATGTTTTGTATTTCCATTTACTGAGAAAGCTGTGGAAAACCGGACATCCTTCAACTTCTTACTTCTAACCTCTTTACTTCTTCCTTCATCCCATGAGCGCAACCATTCTTGACGGAAAACAACTCGCCGCCGACATGCGCGCGGACATCGCCTGCCAAGTCGCGAAACTCAAAGCCGCGACCGGCGTCACGCCCGGGCTGGGCGTCATCTTGATCGGCGTTGACCCGGCGTCCACCTCCTACGTCACGGCCAAAGAGAAGGCGTGCGAAGAGGCGGGCATGTACTCGCAGGACGTGCGCGTCCCGGCGGAAACCACCCAGGCGGAGGCGCTGGCGCTCGTGCGCCGGATGAACGCGGATCCGCGCATCCACGGCATCCTCGTGCAGCTCCCGCTGCCCAAGCACATCGACGAAGGCGCGGTGATCAACGCGATCGCGCCGGAGAAGGACGTGGACGGTTTCACGCCCGTCAACGTCGGCCGCATGATGATCGGCGAGACCTGCTTCCTGCCCTGCACGCCGCACGGGATCATCCAGATGCTGCTCAAAGCCGGGGTGCAGACCGCCGGCAAGCACGCGGTCGTGGTCGGCCGCAGCAACATCGTCGGCAAGCCCGTCGCGCACCTGCTGATGCGCAAGGCCGCGGGCGGCAACGCCACGGTCACGGTCTGCCACACCGGCACGCGCGACCTCGCCGCCTTCACGCGGCAAGCCGACATCCTTGTGGTGGCCGCCGGCCGGCCCAACACGGTCACCGGCGAGATGATCAAGCCCGGCGCGGCCGTGATCGACGTGGGCGTGAACCGCATACCGGACGCGACCAAAAAGAGCGGTTTCCGCCTCGCGGGCGACGTGGACTTCGACTCCGCCAAGGAAGTGGCCTCACTGATCACCCCGGTGCCGGGCGGCGTCGGCCCCATGACCATCACCATGCTGTTGTACAACACCCTTGAATCCGCCCGCCGCGCAGCGTCCGCCTGACTCCGCGGAGCAGGCGGAGCCGAACCCGGTCCTTTGCCCCATGAAACTCCTCGGAGCCCCCATTTTTTCGCGTGACGAAACCGGAAGGCTGAAATCCCGGATCGGAACCCTTTTCCTGAAGACCCCCGGGCTGGTCACGCTCCCCGGCGTCCACGCGACCCAGCGCGTTGAGTGGGTCAAAGCGCTGGACCGCGACCGCCTCGCGCACGGGCAGAAAAAACTCACCGACGGCGAGGTCGATGGCGAGTTTGAGCACTCCGTCGACCTGCTCTTCGACGACCAACACGTGCTGATCCGTCCCGACCCGCATGCCATGGACCTGGCCTTCGAAGCGGACGAATTGCTCCAGACGCTGGTCTCCAAGCGGAAGATCCGCTTTCTGAACACGCAGCAGGAGAAAGTCCGCAACGCCCTGCGCGCCCGCGGCGAGAACTGGCGCATGAGCCGGATCCCGGTCTCTCCCGATGAGATGGACCACCTCATCGCCACCTCACGCACGGGCATCACCGGGCTGCCGCTCTACTTCTACAACCGTGCGACCGGCACCCGTTTCCTCACGTTCGCCACCTTCGCGTGGCTTGGGCAGCAACCCGACGACGTTTTCCGGAACCAGCTGGCGGAGATCGCGCTTTACGCGGGCAAGCGGAACCGCTTCGGCTATCCCGAGGTCGATATTTTTCCTCCGGGGTGCGCCTTCGCGCGGCAGGCCTTCGAGGCGTTGAACGCCGAAGAACTGCCGACCGGCGCGCTGCGCGCCGCCTACGGAAAAATGCTTGAGACCTTCCGTCAGGCGGTGCCCGCCAACCTGCAGGAGGACTCCCCCGAAAACATCGAATGGCGGAACCTGATGTGCTCCGCGCTCACCCTGCAGCCGAACGCCGTGGCCTCCGACGACTTCATTCAGAACATCGCGCCCGAATTCTACATGCAGATCGAATGGCTGCCCGGCTGCCGCATCGAGAAAGGCGAACTGATCTTTGACCCGGTCTGTGAAGAGCTGGAGGCCATGCCCGACGACACCGGTCTGCAGTCCCTCTGCGACGCGCGCGCCAAAGCCCTGATTTTCAACTACCTGCGGGACTTCGGCACCATCGAGTACATCAACATGGGGCGCATCAGGCACTCGCTCTCGACCCGGACCAAGCTCTCGCAGCGCCGTCCGGACGTCTTCATCGCCCAGGTCAAAGAGATCAACGACCCCGAGCCCGAGCTGCGCATCCTGAGATTCCAGAAGTGGTGTGTCAGCGACCACCTCGACGAGGGCAAGGACCTGTTGCGCTCGATCATGGAGGCTGCCGACTACACCGATTACATTCTCGACCGCCGACTGGCCTGCCGCCAGCTCGGCATGAAGCTTCCGCCGCGCATCGCGACCGGGCGCATTCCGGAGACCTACTACGGCAGCAACAAAGCCTTCCACGGCTCGCGCTGTTGGGCGGTCTACTTCGAGCGCGTCTACGTCGGCGGGCACGCCACCGACAAGATCCCGCCGCGGCGGTACGCGGATCCCGAATTCAACCGCCGCCTGGCCCCGCTGCTGGGCGACGCCGCCGCCGTCAACAGCATCGTGGGGCGGACCTACCTCGACAAAGAGATCATGTTCGATGACGGCGACGAGGTCGTGGTCACCGACGCGGACGACCTGCCGGTCAGCCTGACCGTTTCCGATCACACGGGGTCTTTCACCGAATACGTAAATCCGCTCACCGCTGTCGCCCGCGCCTATGCCGCGCCCGTCAACCGGCGCGCGCGACACATGCGCAACGCCGCCGAGTTCGCAGAACTTTATCTGGCCGCGTTCAAAAGTCGCTTCGAGGAGATCCAGCAGGAGTACAAGCGCCACAAGCACGGCTTCGACACGCTCTTCAAACACCGTCCGCTGGACCGGGCCGGGAGCATCGCCTACCGCTGGCAATGCGTTCTGCTGCGGCTCGAGGGGACCGACGCGGCGCAGCTCACCCAGGCGATCCGCAATCACATCGAGGTGATCCAACCGTGAACCCGCATCTGCTTTTCAAAGGTGACGAGCTCTGGGTTCTCCGCTCGGCGAGCGGAGTCCAGTGTCTCTTCGACGCCGACCCCGCACGATTCTCCTTTACCGAACCGGTCGGCGACGGCGTGGCGGTCGCCCAGTGCGACGAGCCGCCGGCCGCCGGCGCGGAACTCATCGGGCTGCGCGCGCTCTTCGATCTCGTGACGCCCGACACGCTGGCGCAGGCCGGCCGCGCCCGCCAGCTTCTGCACTGGTATCGCGCCCACCGCTTTTGCGGCGCCTGCGGCACGCCGCTCAAGCGGCACCCGACCGAGCGCGCCATGGCGTGCCCCGCCTGTGGCCACACCGCCTACCCCCGCATCAACCCCGTCGTGATCGTATTGGTCTACCGCGGCGACCGGATCCTGCTGGTCCACAAGGCAAACGGTGTCCTGCCGTTCTGGAGCCTCGTGGCGGGATTCGTCGAGGCGCACGAGACCATCGAAGCGGCGGTGGCGCGCGAGCTCGCCGAAGAGGTCGGGCTGCATGTCAAAAACATCCGTTATGCCACCAGCCAGCCGTGGCCCTTTCCGAACAACCTGATGCTCGGATTCACCGCCGAATACGACAGCGGCGAAATCAAACCCGATGGACTGGAGATCGATGAGGGCGGCTGGTTCGACCGCGACCACCTGCCTCAGATCCCTTCGCGCATCAGCATCGCCCGGCGCCTGATCGACGATTTCTTCGCACGGCGGCCATAAAAAAAGCGCGGCCCGAAGACCGCGCCGTGTCGGGGGCCGCCCCTCTCTTCAGTCGTTGCCACGCTTGCCGAGCGTCTTGTCGGCCATGAACAGCGCGCCCTTGGAGCCCGCGCTCATTTCGAGCATCCAGATGGCATCGGTGGCGTTGGCCTCCTCCTCCACCTGCTCGTCGATGAACCACTTGAGCATGTTCTGCGTGGCGTAGTCCTTTTCCGCCACAACGAGGTCATTGATCTCGCAGATCCACGCCGTCACCTTCTTCTCGTGCGCCAGCGCGTCCTTGAACATGTCCAGCAGATCCTTCCACTCTGTCTTCGGTGCCGCGAGGGCGGCCAGCTCGACCTTGACGTTCTGGCTCTGAAGGTACTTGGCGAACCGCAACGCGTGTTCCTGCTCCTCCTTAAACTGGATGGAAAACCAGTTTGCCGCGCCCTTAAAGCCCTTTTCCATCGCATCGCTCGCCATGGCCAGATACAGAAACGCGGAATAGAATTCCCGGTTGATCTGGGTGTTGATCGCTTTGGCCGTTTTTTTGCTGATCATGCTGTCACTCCTTTTCTTTCCACCTTACGGCCGCGTGTCACATCTGCGCACACGCCGCAAGTAAAGGCAGTATATCAGGCCCGATTCCGGCTGTCATCCTTGTTTTGGCGCCTCCGCGGTGGCACGCGTTCGCTAGTTCAACAAGCCGGATCCGCTCAAAATAGAGAGATCCGCGCGATTCCGAACTTGAATGAGAAAAAAGGTTGTCCTACAATAAAAACACTGTGAAAGTGCTTTTCTTGTTCATCGATGGCGTGGGATTGCGTCCGCCCGCAAAAGATAATCCGGTTCACTCCGGAATCTGCCCCGCTTTATGTCATTTGATCGAAACGCACTCGGTCCCCATCGACGCCTGCCTCGAGACCAAGGGCCTGCCGCAAAGCGCCACGGGGCAGACGGCCATGTTCACCGGCGTCAACGCCTCCCAGTACATGGGGCGCCACTGCGAGGGTTTTCCCGGCCCCTCTCTGCGCAAGCTGATCGAGGAGGGCAACCTGTTCATGGAGCTGACCCGGAAAGGCCTGCGCTGCCGCTTTGCCGACGCGTACATGGTAGACAGCGTGAACGACCTGCTGGTGCGCCGTTTCAAATCGGTCACCACCGTCATGGCGCTGACCCAGCCCGAAACCATCGCCATCCAGGACGACCTTGCGGCGAACCAGGCCGTATTCCACGACATCACGCGCCACAGCCTGCACGAGAAGGGCCTCTCCATCTCGGTCATCACCCCCCAGCAGGCGGCCGAGCACCTCATCCAAGTGGCCTGCGCCAACGATTTCACCCTCTTCGAATTTTTTCAAACGGATCTGGCCGGCCACTCCTGCAACTACGACCACGCCTGCGAGACGCTGAAAACGCTGGACGTCTTCATCGACGCGGTGGTCAAGCTCAGCAAGACAACGGGACTCCTGCTCATCCTCACCAGCGACCACGGGAACATCGAGGACATGAGCACGCGCGGCCACACGCGCAACCTCGTGCCGCTCATCGCCATCGGACCGGGAGCGGAAGAGATCAAGGCCAACGCGACCAGCCTGATGGACATCACGCCGCGCATCACGCGGCTGATGGTGCCGGGCCACACGCCGCCGGTGCGCGACGTGAAGCCCGTAGACTGGAAATGAGCGTCAGCTCCGCGCTTTGGACGCGAAGATCCCGAGTCCCAGCAGATAGACGAGGCAGGCCAGCAGGACGTAGATCAGGCCGTTGGGGCCGACCGAGCTCTTGACCGCGCCCATGATCGGCGGAATGATCGCGCCGCCCGCGATCGCCATCACCATCAGCCCGGAAATCTCGTTCGCCTTCTGCGGCAGGCGGTTCATCGCGAGACCGAAAACCATACCGAAGATGTTCGAAATGCCCAGGCTCGCCACGAACACGCAGGCCAGCACCGCCGTGGCCTCTTTCAGGAACAGCATCGCCACCGTGCCGGCGATCGCCAGCAGCGCGCTCGCGGGGAAGCACTTCACCGGCGAGACCTTGGCGAGAATCATCGCGCCCAGAAACGACCCGATGGTCTTCGCCACGAAATAGACCGTGGGGCCCATCGCCGCGTGGTTGAGGTCGAGCTTGCAGACGTCCTGCAGATAGGGCGGGATCGAATACCCCATGCCCACGTCAACGCCGACCACGAACAGGATTCCCGTGAACATCGCTAGAATAAAGGGGTTTCCCAACAAGGACAGGCAGTCGCCAAACGTCGCCCCCGCGGACGAGACCTCCTCGCGCTTCACCGGCGTCGCCGCCAGCCATGCCGCCGCGATCACCGTGATGCCGCCGTAAATCGGAAAGATCAGTTTCCAGTTGCCCAGCGCCTGAGCGGCCGTCGCAGCGATGATCGGGCTCACGGCCGCGCACAGGGCTTTCACGAACTGGCCGAGCGAAAGGCTGCTCGTCAGTTTCTCGGGCTTGATCACGTTGCTCATCAGAGGCGGCAGCGCGGCCTGGATCACGGTGTTTCCGATGCCCATGAGGGCGAAGGCGAAAAAGATTACGTATTTCGAGTAGGCCAGCACCGGCAGCATCATCGCCACGGCCGTGATCGCCAAACTCACGAGCACCGTGTTTTTGCGGCCGATGCGACTGGTCAGCAGACCGGTCGGGATCGAAACGATGAAGAACCACAGGAAAATCATCGCCGGCAGAAAACTGGCCACCGAATCCGACAGGCCGAAATCTTTTTTCACGAACGCCGTGGCGGTCCCCACGACATCGACAAAACCCATGACAAAAAAGCCAAACAGGATCGGCAGCAGAGCCATGACCCCTGAATCGGACTTCACATCAGAACGCATCTTCGCCCCTCCTTTTTCGCTCGTGTTGCACACCGCCCCACGCGTCCTCCCGAGGACAATTGGTGACGAGTATACAAAAAAACCTTCCGGCTTGCACCGGAAGGTTTTCCTTTTGCGAGATTCCAAACGGTTACGCGTCCAGCTTCACGCCGGACTGACGCAGCACCCGTTTGACCGCGTTCACGGGCTTCTGCTCCTTGCCGGCCTTCTGTTCGGCCTGAAGGATCAAGTCGCACAACCGCCCGTTCATTGCCAGCGGCGTCCGGTTGCCGCCCGGCTCGGCGGTCGCGCCGTTCTCCGCATAGAAGGCGTCCAGCTCGTCTTTGAACAGATAGTAGCGCGGGCTGCGCTTCTGTTTTTCGCTCCAGCTCAGGTTCAGCCCCTGGATGCGGAGCGCAAAACTCTGCGCGGAAACGCCGTACCGCTTCTTCAGGCGCAGCAGCATGTCCCACGTCCACGCCTTCGGCGTCAGCCCGATCTGCCAGACCGTCTTTTGGACGGCACGGGCCGGCATCAGGAAGTGTGCCGCAAACCGCCGCGCGAACTGGGCCTCATCCAGCGCCTCGCCCTCCGCGAGCGTGACCTGCGCGTCCTCCGATCCCGCGCAGTAGAGACTGCGCGTGTACCAGAGCAGGCGTCCCAGCTCGAACACGAGGCGGAACATCTGGTGTTCCGGCTGCTTCTTGAGCTGGCTGTTCACGAAGAAGAAGGCGTTACGGTTGAGCCGGTCGTAGCCACAGAACGTCGAGCAACCTTCCGGCATGTCCAGGAAGATCACGCGCAGCCCCGCGTTTTCGAACAGCTCGAGGTAGTCGTACACCACCGCGCCGCCGATGCCGAGGTTCTGGCGCACGCACGCGGCCAGGTATTCGGCGCCGGACTCCGTCGGCGTGAACGGCACACACAGGGGAATTTCCGACGTCTTGACCGCGCCGCACAGCTCTTCCAGATTGATCACCGCGCCGGCGACCGTCTGGCAGATGATGTGCGCAGCCTTGACCGGTTCCGAGTTCAACCCCGCCCCGTTGTCGAGCGGAGCCAACAGGACAGGCGCGGCGTCCGACGACGCCATCGAGCCCACCTCCCACACGTTCTTTTCCTGGAACAGATCGTCGATCCGGACGTTCAACTGCTTGGCGATCCGGTACAACACCCGTCCCGACGGCAAGTGTTTGCCTTTTTCAATCCAGCCTAACGGGCCCGCACGAATCCCGATATCCGTGGCCAAGTGGATCTGTGAGATGTGCTGGATCTCGCGCAGTTGGCGGATCCGGGCACCCACACGCAGCGCAATCTCGCGCTCAGCCGGTGTTTTATGCTTACCCATAACATACTCCTTTTTTGTCTACACCCTTATCACGATAGCGCTCCAGCAGCGCTCTCCAACTGTCTGAGAACGCATCCTGCGCAGGTACCGTATTGAGCCCATCACCTTCCCGATGGCTGTCCCGCATGGGGCCATCGTCCGAAGACGCCACCACATCGCCTCGCAGGTGACGTTCTCCGCAGAACCGGGGAATACATCACGCTCCGACTCCGCATCGAACAGGAAACCCCCAAGCGCGATTCAGCCGCGCCGAGGATTTCAAAACCAAACGACTCCAGAAGGCATTAATGTATAGTGCCTAAAATTGTGCATAACCACAAGCTCATTTTGAAAATTAATATCTCACGCGTTATGCACCATCCTTTTTGGACTTATTTCATTATTTCAGCCTTACTGTGATGGCCGCCATCAGTAAAAAGCTGATGATCGCGCCGAAGCCCCGGTCCGGATGTGCCGGTCTCCGGTCGCGAGGACGGTTGAAACGCGCCTGGCCGTATGGTACGCTATGGGCAACGGATCGGGGAAGCCGTGAGGGGGAGAAAGGCGATGAGGTGGACGTTCTGGATCAAGGTCGGGGGGCTGATCTCGGCGATGGCCGGCGGACGGGCGGACGCAACGCTTTTGGACGACGCGCTGGCGGAGCCGCTGAAGGAGGCCCCCGAAATCGTTTTTTGCACGCGCACGCGCTATAACGACGGACATTGGTACGCCAACATCGGCTACTACTGTGACGACGCCGCCAGAAAAGCCTACGCCGGCAACGGCCAGTCGGATACCGGTGCGCTTTACCGCGTCAACCTCCGCACCGGCGAAAAAAAACTTCTCTTGGACGCGCGCGGCGGCAGCGTACGGGACCCCCACGTGGACTATGACGGACAGTCCATCCTCTTCTCGTACCGCCCCGCCGGCACCGATTTCTACCACCTGCACGCGATCCGGTCCGACGGCACGGGCCTGCGCAAGATCACCGACGGGCCCTGGGACGACTACGAGCCGTGCCGCTTGCCTGACGGCGACATCGCCTTCGTCTCCACCCGCTGCAAACGCTGGGTGAGCTGCTGGTATACGCAGGTCGGCACGCTCTACCGCTGCAAGCCCGACGGCACCGGCATCACCTGCCTCTCGGCCAACATCGAGCACGACAACACCCCGGCCGTCATGCCCGACGGCCGGCTGCTCTACATGCGCTGGGAGTACATCGACCGTTCGCAGGTCGAATACCACGCCCTCTGGACCATGAACCCCGACGGCACCGGCGTCAACGTATTCTACGGCAACATGCATTCCTACACCGTGATGATCGACGCCCTGCCCATCCCCGGCACACAAGAGGTGCTCGCCAGCTTCTCGCCCGGCCACGGCGCCAACGAACACGCCGGCTTCGCCACACTCGTCTCGCCGCTCCAAGGCCCGGACGTCCAAGCCGCGGCCCGCCGCGTGAGCGAAAAAGGGCGCATCCGCGACCCCTACCCGCTCTCCCGTGACCTGTTCCTGATGGCCCGCGACCGCACCCTGCTCCTCATGGACCGCACCGGCCGTGAGCAGGCCGTCTACACCGACCCCCTCTGCGCCGTGCACGAGCCGCGCCCGCTGCGCCCCCGGCCGCGCGAGCCGGTCATCCCGAACCGCGCCCGGGACGGCCAAGCCGCCGGGCAGTTCGTGGTGGTCGATGTCTACGCCGGCCGCAACATGGCCGGCGTCAACCGCGGCGAAGTCAAGAAGCTGCTGATCCTCGAGCCCCTGCCCAAACCGGTCAACTTCAGCGGCGGCATGGACCTCACCTCGTTCTCGGGTTCGTTCAACCTCGAGCGCGTGCTCGGCACCGTGCCCGTCGAGGCCGACGGCAGCGCCTCGTTCATCGCGCCCGCCGGGCGCCCGCTCTTCTTCGTCTCGCTGGACGAGAACGACCTCTCCGTCAAGCGGATGCAAAGCTTCGCCAACCTCATGCCCGGCGAAACCTTCACCTGTGTCGGCTGCCACGAGGAACGGGCCGGCGCCGCCGACGCCCGCCGCGCCGACAGCACCCTGCTCGCCCTGCAGCGTCCGCCCTCGGTCATCCAGCCTTTCGACGGCTTGCCCGACGTGCTCGACTTCCAGCGCGACGTGCAGCCGGTGCTCGACCGCAACTGCGTCACATGCCACAACCCGCAGAAGCGCGCCGGCAACCTCAACCTGGTCGCCGCGCAGGCGCCGCGCTTCAGCAACGCCTACATGGCGCTCGTCACGCGCGGCGAGTTCGTCGACGGCCGCAACGGCCTGGGCAACCAGCCGCCGCGCTCCATCGGCAGCGCCGCCAGCCCCCTGCTCAAACGCCTTGCCGGCGGCCACCACGGCGTCAAGGCCACGCCCGCCGAGTGGCGCACCGTCTGGCTCTGGATCGAAGCGGCGGCCCCGTACGCCGGCAGCTACGCGGCCCTGCGCAACACCGCCGACCAGCAGTATTACGGCCATGCCGGCAACAAATTCTTCGGCGAGTGCCGCGACGTCTTCAAGCGGCGCTGCTTCGAGTGCCATAAAAACACGGCCGACCGCAACCTCACGGGCTTCCCCTTCAACTGGGGGCTGCGGCGCGACAAGGAGCGCAAGCTCGCCGGCCGCCCGACCGGCAGCCACGAGCGCATCGTCTTGCCCGATGACCCGGCCCGCATGTTCGACGCCGGTGTGCTCGTGAACTACACCCGGCCCGACTGTTCGAGCGTGCTGCTCGCGCCCCTCGCCAAGGAGTCGGGCGGCTATGGCCGCTGCGGACGCGTCGTCTTCAAGGACAAAAACGACCCGGACTACAAGAAGTTGCTCGCCTCGATCGAAAGCGGCAAGAAACTGTACGACGCACAGCCGCCATGGGGCACGCCGGGATGGAAGCCAAACGCGCAATACGTGCGCGAGATGAAGCGCTTCGGGCTGTTGCCGGAGTCCTTCGACCTCGCCAGCCGATCGCTCGATCCCTTCGCCATGGATCAGGCCTACTGGCGCTCGCTCTGGCCGGGCCGGTAGCGGCGTCCGTCATACGGGGGAAACCATCGGCACGAACCGGACCGGCAGATCGCCTTCGCACGTCACCTGGTCGCCGCGCCGGCGGAGCAGCATCAGCCGCTGCTCATCCATGAGGCCCCCGATGGGCAGGACCATGCGCCCGCCGTCCGCCAGCTGCGCGACGAGCGCTTCCGGAACCGCTTCCGGCGCGCACGTCACGATGATCGCATCGAACGGCGCCGCATCCGGCCAGCCCTCGCAGCCGTTCGCGCACCGCACCCGCACCGCACGAAAGCCTTCGGACGCCAACACACGTTGCGCGTGAGCAGCCAACTCCGGCACCACCTCCACCGACCACACGCGCGCGCCCAATGCCGCCAGCACCGCCGCCTGATATCCTGATCCCGTGCCGACCTCCAACACCCGCTCACCGGGGTCCAGCGTCAGCCGCTGCGTCATGTAGGCCACAATGAACGGTTGCGAAATCGTGGCCCCCCAGCCGATCGGGTACGGGAAGTCCCCATAGGCGATCGACGGTTCGGGCACGTCTTCCGGAAAGAAAGCGTGCCGCCTCACCGCCAGCATGGCGGACAGCACCCGATCTTCCACATCCCCCCGCGCGCGAAGGTTGTCCACCATGGCGACTCGGGCCGCCGTCATTTGGACTTCACTGTTATCTGGCGCAGGAGACCCGCCGCGATTTTCCGCGCGCATGACCGCACCTCCCTCCGCACTCAAGAGGCGCCGCCGACCTGCGACAAAGCGCTCTTCAGCACGTCGGCCGATGCCGCGAGCTGTTCCCGTTCCGGATCGGACAAACGGCTCTCCACAACCCGGTCCACACCCCGATGGCACACGATGCTCGGGACGCTGAGACAGACATCGCGCAAGCCGAACTCGCCGTCGAGCAGCGTGGAGACGGTAAGCACGCTGTTCTCGCCGCGCAGCACCGCGCCGACGATCCGCACGAGGGCCATGCCGACCCCGAAGCAGGTCGTCCCCTTATATTCGATGATGTGATAGGCCGAATTCCGCACCGCCTGCACGATGGCGTGCCGTTCCGCCATCCAATCCGCGCAGGCCCGGCAAACCGGGCAATAGTCTTCCATGGACATGCCCGCTACGTGCGTCATCGACCACGCCGCAAACTCGCTGTCGCCGTGTTCGCCCAAGATGTAGGCATGCACGTTGTGCACATCGACGCCGCAATGCCGACCCAGCAGATAACGGAAACGCGCGCTATCGAGGACCGTGCCGGACCCGATCACCCGGCCCCGCTCCCATCCGGAGCGCTTCAGCGCGACATACGTCAGGACGTCCACGGGGTTGCTGGCCACCAGAACCACGCCGCAAGCGTGCGCCGCGACGATCTCGCCGATGATCGACGAGACGATGGCCGCATTCTTCTGCAGCAGCTGCAGCCGGGTCTCGCCGGGCTTCTGCGCCGCGCCCGCCGTGATGACGATCACGCTGGCGTCCGCATAGTCCGCCGGGCTGCCGTCGCGGATCGCGACCGCCGGGAAATACGGCTGTCCATGTGCCAGGTCCAAGGCCTGCCCTTTCGCGAGATCCGCGTTCGCGTCGAGCAGAACGATCTCCTCCGCCAGCCCGCTCTGGGCAAGCGCGAAGCAGAACGCAGAGCCCACGTTGCCAGCCCCCACGACCACCACCTTGCGCCGCTTCCCCGACGCATCGAACGTTTTCATGCCGTCCTCCTTGTCGCCGTCCTTTTATGGCCGATTTTTACCACGCTCCGGCGGAACCCACAAACGGATGACTCTTCGCGCGCCCGGTCATTGACCCTCGCCCCGACCGTCGGCTTTCCAGCCGCAGAAAACCAGAAGGCACGCAAGCGCGCGTTAGTTGGCGAGTTTCGCGTCAGTCTCAGACAGCGTGAAACGCGTGCTGACCACCGAGTGCTTGCGATCGTCGTTCCAATACTTCAGATACGTGGTCGCGATGATGGTGCCGTCCGGCAGCAGCTCGACGCCCGGGTAACCGAGGTCGAACAGCTTGTGGCCGTGCAGCAGCTTGACGCGGTACTGGCCCGGTCTCCCCTGCCGGATGTCGTCGTAGGTGCCGACCCATGCCACGAAGTGGCCCTTGGTCGGCGAGAGCGGCGCCTGGTCGCGGAAGGCGATCACCATGCGGCCCTCTTTCGTGAGCACGCCGTTGTGGCGATCCCCCGTCAGCCCCCACGCCGTCTCCTTCGGCGCGCTCCACGTCGCGCCCTCGTCGGCGCTGAACATCACCAGGCTGTAGCCCTGGTGCGTGTTCTCGCGCAACAGCGCGCAGAGCTCCTTGCCGTCCGGCGAGCGGAACACGTACGGCTCGCACGGATTCTTGCCTTCGACGTTCGCCACCACGCGCGGCTCCGACCACGTGAAGCCGCCATCCTTCGTGACCGTCTGCAACACCTCCAGCGGCGCGCGGTCGGCGCCCTCGGGTCCGCGATGGTACAGCCCGAGCGTCGAGCCGTCTTTGAGTCGAACCACGCTGCTGAAGGTCATCACGCAGCGGAACGCCTTGCCGAGCGGGGGCATCTCCTTCCACGTCTTGCCGTCATCCTCACTCACGATGCCCGGCATGGCGTCGTCGCTGAAGCGCTTTCCGCGCCACGCCGAAAACACCCACAGGCGGGCCTTGCCCTGGGGATCCACGATGCGGTAGATGCTGGGACAATTCTGATGCGTTTTAAAGCCCGGCGGCAATGTGTCGTCCAGCCGCACCCACGTCTGGCCGCCGTCATCGCTGCGCGCCATCGGTCCCGCCGCCCCTCCATGGTTCACGCACCACACGCAAAATATCGTTTTCCCGTCGGGCATCAGCACCGTAGTCGGATGGCCCTGATACACATTTTCCGTTCCCGCGGCCACCACGACCTGCCGCGCGGCGTCCTGCGACAGATCCACCACGGGAAATTTCGCTTCTTCCTTCCACCGCGCCGTCAGCTCCGGCGGGACCGAAGCCCTCTTGGCCTCTTTTTTCTCAGCCCCCCGGACAATGCCGGCCGCCGCCAACGCGACCGCCACAAACCACATGCTTTTCATTCCTTCGTTCCTCCTTCGCATCCTATTTCCCGTCCGCACCCGCGTTCTCCGGCAACGCGTAGTAAGCGACCTCCACAAAGAACAGCTCAGCCATATTGAGCCGCGCGTAATCGTAGTGCCTGAGGGCCTGCGCGACGGACGGAAACCCCTCGCGGTATCCGGCCAGCGCAATCAGAGCCGCGGCCGCCAGCGGGTTCCGCATATACTGCACCTCGTAGTGCTTGCGCGGCCCCAGCTTGGCCCAGTCGCCTTTGGAGGCGACCTGCTCGGCCTCGGCCTGTGTCTTCTGCGGAATCCAAAAGGGATAGCCCTCGCGCCACCGCGCGTGGCCGAAAACCTTCGCGTCGGCGTTGTCGAATTTTTCGAACGACTGAATCACTGCCAGCGCTCCTTTGGCGTTGATCTCCAGTCCGGCGCGGTAACGACCGCGGGCCTGCTCATTCTCGTCCAGCTTGGCCAGCTGCGCCAGCGCACCCTGCGAGCTGACGTAGATCCAGAGCTGCCCCTGGTCGATGTTCTTGATCTCCTCCCGGTCATGGGGGTAGCCCTCGGCGCAGATCTCCAGCCGCGTCTTGCCGCTTTTGGGCGAACGCTCGGCCAGCGCCTTGCGGTAGCGCTCCAGCCACACGTCGTCGCGGGTCACGTCGTACATCGCCCGGAGGTTGAACAGATACATCACCGCGCCGTGGTTCCGGAAACTTTTGAAATCGCCGCGCGACTGCCCCTTGAAGGCGCCGTCACATGGGCACTTCCAGTCCAGAGCCTCCAGCGCGTCGGCGACCTCCCGCATCTTGTCCACTACCTCACGGCGCTCCGCCTCGCTCGGGATCCCGCTCATCGCATAGGCGTGCAAGCCGTAGAACCACGGGTGCGTCTGATCCTGTGAGCCGAGCGGATAATGGCATTTCCCGTCCGTGCCCACGCCCCGCGCGATAAACCCTTTCACATCCGACACCGAGGCACACAACAACAAACCCTTCACCAAACGCCGGATCTTTTCCTGGTCGTCCGGCCGACCCTCGCGCCGAACTCGCTCGCAAAAGGCCGCCAAATACGAACCCGTAAACATCGGCCCGTTCTCAATCGGGCTCCACCACCCGATGGCGTTCGGCCGCCCCTGCACGCAGTCCTCCGGCGACGGGATTTCGCCCACATAGTCGTGGATCAGGCCATCCGCACCGATGAATTTCTTCCATAGGGCCGCATTCGCCTGATCGACCGCCTTCTCAACATCGGCGGACGAGGCACAGGCTATTTGCGGCAACACTGAGAAAAAGACGCCCTGCATGACCAACATCAAAACGCCCATTGCTTTCATCGTTGATCTCCATCCAAAAAATACTCGTATCGAGTCTCATCCGCGCAAGATCCAAGCACTCGTCGCACCGTTGTGCCCGGCCAACATCAATCCTGTTCTCGGATAACGTAACGTTGAGCGCCTCCAATGTCAACACAACGGACACATTGCCCGCAACATCGTCCCATGGCATGATCCGTCGACACGAGGGACGTATTGTTCAAGAGAGGCGAGTGCGGCGTCTCTCCTTCCCGGTCAGAAATATCCGCACGTTTTAACATCGCCATGAATCACCACGCAATCGGCGCGTCTCACCGTAAACCTTTTTCCTTCGGGGCCTTTCACCATAACGTCGTTGTCGCCGTCTTTAATCTTTGAGGGGTCAACGGAGAAAGCGATCATGCGCTGTGATGCGCGAAGTGCAAAATGCATTGCACGCTTTTCCGGAAATGGAAGGTTCCGGCGGGAAAGCGAGGAAGGCGCCGGGACCCGGGGCGTCCGCAGGACGTTCCGGGAGCGCCTCCGGAGCAGCCCCCATGGGGGCGCGGCCCGGAAAAAGAGGAGTGCCCCACGGGCCGGATTCTGGTTTTCTTGAGTTATCACGCAACAAGGAGA
>Ga0209098_1000032_pt1 | contig 141784 bp, 118 predicted proteins | sample AD_JPNHW1_MetaG_FD_184429 | JGI IMG/M metagenome (GOLD analysis project Ga0209098, IMG submission 184429) | Active sludge microbial communities of municipal wastewater-treating anaerobic digesters from Japan - AD_JPNHW1_MetaG (SPAdes) (version 2) | ecosystem: Engineered > Bioreactor >... | reverse complement strand
GACACAACTTTTTTAAGGAATCTCACTTTTTATTTTAAAAAAAACATATTGCATTTATTTTTCCTTTGAAAACCACACTATTAAAGCGTTTTGATTTTTCCCTGCTTTTTTCCTGAGGAAACTCCAAACTGTTTAGGAATAGAATAATTCTCAGTTGGCAATTCACAACGAATGAATCCGCCGCAGACGTATAATGACAATGAATGACTACAAATGACCATTAACCAATTTTAAATTCTGCATTCTGATTTCTCTTGTTAACTTATCAACTTGTCATCTTGTCTACTTGTCACCTTGTCTACTAAAACTCTGTAATACTAAACTTCAAAGGGTATAATGGTATAGGGTATAAGGAAATATTTCATTAATAATTGAACATTAAATATTGAACATTTAATGTTCATCTTTCCTTGTAAGTAAAAAACTATTATATTTGTCTTCCATTAAAAAAATTAAGCTAATTATAATTTATGGCTAATGTACTTTTAACACAGCAATGTGTTCGTTCCTGTCCTTATTGTTTCGCAAAAAAACATATGGCCGATTCCGAACCCGATGATATTCTTACGTGGGACAATATGATTTATATTGCCGACCTTATGGAAAGTTCTAATGAAATGGGGCTTTCGTTGCTTGGCGGAGAACCCACGCTGCATCCGCAGTTTGTCGATTTTGTGATGTATCTGCTCGAACGCAGGTTCCATGTAAATGTATTTACCAGCGGCATACTTTCTGAGAAAATGTTCAACGAAGCCGAGCGTGCACTCAGCGCTGTTTCGCCCGACAGGTTCTCATTTGTATGTAACGTGAATAATCCCGATAAGTCGCCTTTTTCCGAACTGGAAAATGTACGCAGGTTTCTGAAAGCATTCGGGCATTTGACCACTCCCGGTTTCAACATTTACAAACCCGATTTCAACTTAGATTTTATTTTACAGTATATTAATGAATATGGACTGCACAGGCACATCCGTCTGGGTATTGCATCGCCTATACCGGGACAGCATAATGTTTATGTTCCTATCAATAAAATGAAAGATATGGCCAAGCAGATAGTATCGTATTTGCCTATTCTGGAACGCCTGAAAATTAAAGCCGGTTTCGACTGTGGTTTCCCGATGTGTATTTTTAACGAAGAGGAAATAGGAAAGCTTTACAAGCATAACAGCGGCAGGCTTAGCTTTGGCTGCGGGCCGGCTATCGATATTGGTCCCGATATGACCGTGTGGGGATGTTTCCCATTATCGAACATTCATAAAAAATCACTTTACGAATTTAATTCGGTTCATGAAATACGCGACTATTACCGCAACCTGCACCAGAAGGTGAGAACCGAAGTTGCCGGAATTTTTGATGAATGCGACGATTGTGTTTATCGCGAGGAAATGCTTTGCATGGGGGGTTGTTTAGCTCATTCATACAATCATTTTTTGAAAGAAGCTAATGTACGATTTAAAGAAATTTATCAATGAGAGAACATATTTTAGTTTGTCCGTTTGACGAGAGTTTACTCAGTCGTTTGCATGATGAAAGTTTAGTTGTTATTGCTCCAAATTTTGAGCAGATACCGCATGTATATCATACAGCTATGCAAAGAAGCAACAGGGTGATTTGTGTAGTGGTTTATTCAAAAGGCTCACTGGCAGCAGTTCCGTTTCACGAAAGCTGGAAAGGAATTCCTATTGCTATTTATGCCGGCGAAATGGGGCCATTCAAGGAATTTATGATGCGTCTGCCGCTGATACGCGACTTGAACATCCGTATTTTCCTGAATTCTGATAAGAAAGAAAATTTTACAGCGCTGCATATTATTTCGTCGCTGCATATCAACTGCGGACTTGAATTTGGTGAAAGTGATTTCGACTGGGAAGCTTTGAACGACCTGATGACTTATGCCTTGTATGGAAAAGTTCATCACGGGGTCATGGAGCCCTTCCAGTTTATTGCAAGCCGCTATAACCCGGAAAGACTGACTGATTTTGGTACAGTTTATTTCAACAATCCTAATATTTATCTTCATATTGATAAAGATGAGAATATAGCTATATCGCGTAAAGATCTGCAAAAAGGAAATTTTATTGCCAAAGGACTTAATGAATTAAATGATATTAAGAAGAATAAAAAGTTTGAAGAAGCTTTACATGAATGGCAGAACTTTTTCCTGCAAAATAACACTTGTGCTTTTTGCCCGTCGTGGCGTGTATGCATGGGGAAATTTACTGATACCATTGAACGAAACCCGGGTTGTCAGAAATTCTTTGCCGACCTGATGGAAGCCACCGACCATTTCCTGGCTTCGGAACATAAGAAAAGAGAGAGGGAAGTATGGCAACTATAATTTTCAAGCCTACTGAAAAGTGCAACTCCAATTGTATTTATTGTGATGTGGTAGTACGCAAGAAGCCCAAAACCATGTCGTATGAGTTGTTGGAATTGATATTTAAGAATATTGACGAATACCTGAAATCAATTCCGCAGGAAAGAATACAGTTAATATGGCATGGTGGCGAACCGTTATTACTGGGTGAGGAATATTTTCAGAAAGCCATTGAATTACAGGAAAAACATTGCAGGGATACCAAACACCGCATCGACCATGCTATTCAATCGAACCTTACTTTGATGAATGAAAAATTCCTTGGGTTGTTTCGTCAGTTAGGAATAAACCAGGTAGGCACCAGTTTCGACCCTATTGCAGGAGTTCGCGGTCCCGGAGCGGAAAGAGATTCTGTATCATACAACAGTCGATTTTTTAAAGGATTAAACTTATTAGAGAAGCATAATTTCGGTTGGGGTTTTATTTATGTGGTTACAAAAAAATCATTAGCCCGACCGCTTGATATTTTTTATTATCTCACCAATATGAAATTAAGCGGTGGATTTATGCTGAACCCTGTTTTAATTTATGGTGAAGACAGGGAGAACATAGGTATTACCACCGAAGAATATGCCGATTTTCTGGGCGCTATTTTCCCGGAATGGTGGAAACACCGCAATCGTTTTCCGCAGGTAAATCCTTTCAAAATGTTTGTTGAAAATATTATTGAAAAGAAAAAAACGGTAGGGTGCGAAGATACCGGCAGATGTGCTTACGGGCATGTTTATATCGGTCCCAGCGGTGAAGCTTCGCAGTGCGGACGTGCCGGCGACTGGGAAATTATTTCGTACGGAAATATCAATGAACGCTCATTGATAGACATAATGAAAGACAAACAGCGCGAACAATTTATTGAACGCAACGATATTTTAATGAATGGAGAATGTAAAGGGTGCCCGTGGTGGGAATTCTGTCATGGCGGTTGCCCTCTCGATTCTTATATTAAATACAAAGATTTTAAACATCGCACTAACAGATGTGAAGGGAAAAAGTTATTTTTGGAAAAATATTTTTTCCCCATAACAGGAATACGATTTTAATTTATGGCAAAAACTGAGAAAAAAACAATCGAAAAAAAGATAAAACCTGAAGTTGAAGAAACAAAGGTTATTGAACCGGGGAACGATGAACTTTGGATAAATCCGCTGGGTGGTTATGGCGATATTCTTATGCTTTCGGGAGTGCTGAAACTGGCACACGATTCAGATCCTCAAAAAAAATACAATCTTGTAAGGCGCACGAAATATACAAATATTTTACGCGGTCATCCGGCAATAAAAGAAGTTGGTTATCCACCGAAAGATGCAAAATTTATTGAATTGAATTATTGGGATGCGGAAGGATATACTTCAGGCAAATTCAGGGCTTTTCAGTTACTTGCCGAAAAATTCGGATTAAAAACACCTGTTGAGGAAAAATTATTTATCCCCGGTGAACTGGAAGACGACCCATTGTTAAATAATATCATTCCCTGGAAAAAGAAAAATATTATTATTTCACCTTCAACCGATTCACCCCGCAAAATGATGCATCCTATGGCGTGGCACAATATTGTGGAAAGGCTCAATGCGGAAGGAGTTTTGGTAATCCAGGTAGGAAAGATGCAGGATATGCATATTAAAGGAGCTTATTCTCTTTTAAATTTAACTTCACCACGGCAGTTGATTTCTTTGTTAAAAAGATGTAACTTTGTAGTAACATCGGATAATTTTATCATGCATGCCGCACACCTGGTAGAGAAACCGGCGGTTGTTTTGTGGGGTCCGACAAAATCAAGTGTGTACGGGTATGCAGAGCATATACATGTTGAAGCTCCATTAGATCATTGTCATCTGCGCAATGAATGTTTGGGACCCGGATTATCGAATAACTATCCAACCCCTTGTCCATTGAAGCAAGAACATTGTATGGATAAAATTCCTTTGGATAAAATAATAAATGCTATATTTACACTTTTATAATTTAATTTATAAATAAAGTATTAATTAAAAATTAAAAAATGAGCAACTCCTCCAATGACTCGGAAATCATGAACAGCCAGAACCCTGAGCAAAATCAGGATAAAGATTCTAAGCTGTCAAGAAGAGATGCGTTAAAACGTGCTGCCAAGCAAACTCTTGGGCTAGCCGGGCTTTTTGCAGCTCTTCCGGCATTTTCATCAATAACCCGCAGTGGTAACGAACAACCTGAACGTACCACAGAAGGTAACTATTACGATTATTATAACTATTATAGTTATTATTATTCCAACTATTCAGATTACTATAGTTATTACTATTACTACAACTATTACAGCTACTATTATTACTACAATTATTACAGTTATTATTACTATTATAACTACTATAGCTACTATTACTATTACAACTACTACAGCTACTATTATTACTACAATTATTACAGCTATTACTATTATTACAATTATTATAGCTATGCTAGTTACTATAATTATTATAGTTATTATTACTATTATAACTACTATAGCTACTATTATTACTACAATTATTACAGCTATTACTATTATTATAACTACTACAGCTACTATTATTACTACAATTATTACAGCTATTACTATTATTATAACTACTACAGCTACTATTATTACTACAATTATTACAGCTATTACTATTATTACAATCAGAATCAAAATCAGAATCAAATCCAATAATAGTAAGCTATATATAAATAAAAAGAATGATTTAAATAAAACACTTTTTGTAATGCCTGAACCGGTTAAAGGAGGAGTTAGCCGGTTCAGCATTATAATAAAAGGAGAAAAAAAATTATATTATGGGTAGAATAGGACCATTAGAAATAATACTAATCTTAGTAATTGTTCTTCTATTATTCGGAGGGAAAAAAATTCCTGAATTAATGAGAGGCCTTGGACGAGGAGTAAAGGAATTCAAAGATGCTTCTAAAGCAGATGACAAGCCTGATGATAAAGGAAATAACAAACCGGAAGAAACCAAAGAATAATATCAGTTAATGTTTCAATTTTATTAATAAAATATTTCTATTGTTTATATCAGGAATATTTTAAAATGATGAAATCATCATCTTCATTATCTGAATATTAAATTCAAAAAAATATTGCATTTCATATAGGTATGTGATAAAATATCTCTCATACGATTCAAATATATATTTACTTTTCTTTTTGTTTAGTGTGGAATTATAAATGTTATTAACAACAACCTGTTGTTGAAAACTTGTTAACAGAAATAAATTTTTTAAAAAAATTTATTATCTTGCAAAACTAAAACTGAAATAAAACAACCATTTCAGACGTTAATTAGTTTATAAAGCACAAACACCTAAATAACTATCATATGAAGCACGCAAAAATATTGTTATTATTGGTTTTCATTACTTATATTTTCATAAGCGGAAAGCTTACAGGCCAAAATATCAGTAATGCAAAGGATACTGGTTTTGTTCCGGTAGTGATAAAAAAAGATAACCCTATTGTTGCCGCATTAGATAGTTTAGCATTATTAAATTGTTTTGAAAAAGCTGTCAGTACAGAAAAAAAACCAAGTAATAAATACAATTATGCAGCCGGATATGTTCCTTCATTTTCTGATTCTGTATATGCACAAAGAATAGCAAAATTAAATTCTGAATCTCCTTTTGGGTTGACTTATAATATTGATGTTAAAAATTTTATTGATCTGTATGCAGTTAAAAAGCGCGCTTTAACCCAACGGATTCTTGGTTTATCAAAATATTATTTTCCTTTATTTGAAGAATACCTGGACAAATATCATATTCCTCTTGAACTAAAATATCTGGCAGTTGTTGAATCGGCTCTTAACCCTATTGCAAAATCTCCGGCAGCAGCCAATGGTTTATGGCAATTTATTTATGGTACAGGAAAAATGTATAATTTAACAGTTACTTCATATATAGATGATCGTTTCGATCCTTTAAAATCAACCATTGCTGCCTGCAGGCACTTTAAAGATCTCTATGCTATTTATAAAGATTGGTCACTGGTTTTGGCTGCATATAATTCAGGTCCGGGTAATGTGAATAAAGCGATCAGAAAAGCAAACGGGGAAATGGATTTCTGGAAAATAAAAAAATACCTTCCCCGTGAAACACAGGGTTATGTTCCTGCTTTTATTGCTGTTGTATATGTAATGAATTATGCAGAAGAACATAATTTATATGCGATAGAACCTACTTTTAAAAGCTATGAAATTGATACGGTTACAGTAAAAAATAAACTTACATTCGATCAAATATCGGAAGCACTGAATATTCCTATTGAAGACGTAACTTACCTGAATCCGATGTATAAACAAAGTATAATTCCGGCATTTGGAAACGATTATTATATATTAAGATTACCAAAATCCTATATTGGTGATTATATAGCAAATGAAGATTCATTATACCTGTATAAAACCAAAGCCATGATTGCCGAAGAAAAACTTCTTGCAGAAAAATTAAAACAACAAAAGATAAAGGATTCCATTCAAAATGCTAAATATTATGCATATAAAAACATAAGTAAAACTACCACAACAACTTTAAATACAATTGATACATCATTAAAAAGCAATTCAAATGTTTCTGATAAAACATATACTGTTAAAGCAGGTGATGGTTTGGGGCTTATTGCTGAAAAATACAAAACTACTATTAATCAAATTCAACAGTGGAATAAATTAAATTCATATAATATTTATCCGGGACAAGTTTTGTATGTTCAGGATCCTACAGTCAAAGACACCAGTAAAACTTCTGTTACACCTACTGTTGCTGCTAATAATACTAAAACAGAAACCAAAACACAGGTTTCTCCCACTACAAAAATCGTATACCATACTGTTCAAAAAGGTGATACGCTTTGGGGAATAGCTAACCAATATAAAGGCGTTTCGGTTGAGGAAATTAAAAAATGGAATAACCTTACCGCTAAAAGCCAGTTATACGTTGGACAAAAATTGAAGATAGCTATTGCCAGTTAATTATAGTCAATGGTTGAAGGTTTGGGCAGCTTGTTAAGTCAATGGTTATAGTCCTATAGTATAAACTCTATTATACCGATACGGAAATGATTTATTCATAACTTATTTTATTTTAAAGGTATTCATGAGCTCACAAGTTCGGTTGCAAAATTTCCTATCGGCATAACAGAATCTAAGCACATTTTGCTTTACAAATCTGCTAAGATTCTGTATAACAAAAAACATTTACCCAAACCAGTTGCCACCAACCTAAAACTATCATACTTTATTTCTGTTTAGTTTCTCATCGAAGCTACAACAACTTCAGCAATATCTTTAACTCCGGTTTCAGGATTTTTTGCAAAAGTTTTCTTACACAAAGGGCAGGATGTAACAATAAGTTCGGGTTTATATTTAAGTAATGCAGCAGTTGCATCCATAGTAATTGCTTCGCGTTGTACATGATTTACATGAAGTCCACCAATACTGTTACCGCAACACATACTGCTTTCTTTTTCATTCTTAATTCGTTGAAGTGATAACGTTTTTTGGAGCAACTGACGGGGTTCTTCGTACACACCACATCCACGGCCAAGTTCACATGGGTCGTGATAAACGGCTTTTATTTCGGATTTATTGAGGCTGATTTTTCTTTCATTAACTAATCGTAATAAAAATTGACTATGATGAATTATCTCAATATTCAGCTTATAGTCTTCTTTGAACGATTTCAGGCAGATAGGGCAGGAGGTAACTAAAGTTTTAGCGCCTGATTCTTTAATAAGATTATGATTTTTTTCAATCAGTTTATGAGCTTTCATAATCTCTCCCGAAACCATTAATGGACGGCCACAGCAGATTCCTCCATCTTTGTCAATAAAAGTATAATCAGTTCCTGCTTTTTTAAAAATTTCTTCCATGGCAATTTTAATAGTAGGAGTAAGATGAGTCATACACCCTGCAAAATAAGCCACCGTAGCTTTTTCTTTTTGTTGAGGATTAATAAAATTAAAATTCTGTAATCCGGGTGCGAAATCAAGTCGCTGAGAAACACGAATGTTGTTTAATCCTATTCCAACCGGGCAGAATTCCTGGCATCGTCCGCAAAGCAAGCAATCAAATGCTTTTTCTTCTTTGACATTTTTATTCCGTACAGATTGAAGGAAATATACAGCCTGGGTATCTTTTATTCGGGAAGAAGTTAACAATGGACATTTATCAATACACAGTCCGCAACGCGAACAAGAATAAACTTCTACTTTTGAATAAGCATTAAAAACTTTACAGCTTTTTATTCCGAAATTTCTTAGGAAAATTAAAACAGCTTCGGTAAAGATATGCATATATCGCGAGTAAGGCAGGGCAAGGAAAAATACACAAAGAACAGATGAATAAGCCCACCATGTTGGATAATAAAGCGTTTCGAGAGGTAATGTGTAAGCGAAAACTTTTCCAGCATTTCCGGTTAAAAAGCCACCATTATTGTACAATCCTGATGTGATGCTTTCGGCAAAAAAACGCAAGGGAAAAATCAGCCATAATGAAATTAATGCAAAACGGTCACCAATTCTTAGTTTCGTGGTTTTCTTCATTCCGAATAATCGCGACCAAACTCTTTTTATTAAAGCCAGTACAACACCTGAAAGTACCAGTAACAAAAGGAAGTCCATGATAAATTTGAATTCATCAGCCCACGGATAAATATTGATATTGTGATTAAAAAATTTGAAGAAAATGGGTTCATAAGGCATATTGAAAGGTCGGTGCGAATGAATTTTTGATTCAAGCGAACCGCCTATTATCAATAGAAACCAACCGAAGGCAAGGCTCATGTGCATATAACCAAGCAATGCGTTTTCTTTAAAAATTTTACGGTGAATCAAACTTTCCAGGAATACTTCACGAATACCTTTAAATAATTTTATACTGAAAAATCCTCGAACTATTTTTATTTTTTCATCTTTATCGAGTTTGTAAATCCAGTATCCATACTTAAGAATAAGAGTAAGTATAAGGATTGAAGCCCCTATGGAAAAAGGTAATATAAACGGGTCGTAATTCATATATTATATTTTTCTAGAGCCTGACTAATTTTAATAATTACATTTCGGGTATTTACACCACGCGGGCAAGCCAAAAAACATTTTCCACAAAGCATACATTTTGAAATTTCGGCTTGTATTCCTTTTGTGTCGCCACGTTTGACAAGGGTGATTATTTTTCGCAGGCTTAACTCAGTAAAATTTCCTGAACTACATGTAGCAGTACAGGTTCCGCAGGCAATACAAATATTAAAAGAAGGTTCGTGTTCGCGAACATATTCGGAAATTCGTTTATCGGTTTTATCGAAATCGATTTGCCTGTCTTTATTTATAGTATATCCGAAATTTTTCATTATTTTAACTCTGCAATTCTTTTTTCAATGGGATAACCTTCTATATAGCTGGCAGTCATAATTGCAGCAGAGCGCGAATCGGCAAATACATTGTTGATGGTACGTGGCGAAACACAACAGCCAGTAAAAAACACACCGGGAACATTTGATACTACAGATAAACTATGCTGATCCTGGCTTTTCAGGAAACCGTTTGCGCCAAAATTCAACCCAAGCATATTACCAATTTTTTTTGTTCCTTCTGAAGGAACCATTCCTACCATAAGAACAAGCAAGTCAATACTCATTCTTAGTGGCTTTCCGGCAAGTGTGTCTTCAACTTTTACAAGTATTGAGCCATCCATGTTTTCGCAGGCCTCCGATAGTCGGCCACGAATAAAATTCACTCCTGATTTTTCCTGTGCCTGTTTATACAGCGATTCGAAATGCATTCCGAACATTCGCATATCCATGTAAAAACAGAACACTTCTGCATCAGGATTTTTTTCTTTTATTTCGATAGATTGTTTAACTGCTGTAACACAACAAACTTTTGAACAATAAACATTTCCTACTTTTTCGTCGCGCGAACCTACACAATGAACAAAACCCACTCTTTTAGGAACTTTTCCGGTAGGGGTAAGAACATGTTTTTCTTTTGTTAAAAGAATTTCAAGTTCGGCTGAAGTAATTACGTTATCATAAATTCCGTAACCGTATTCCTCTTTTTTTCTTGCATCGAATAAATCGTAACCGGTAGCAACAACAACTGCATCCGATTCAAATGTTCTTCCATCAGAAAGTTTTACTGAAAAAATATTTCCGGCTTTTTTAGCATCTATAATATCCGCATTTTTAATCACATTGGTTTTTGAAAGTTCAATACCTCTATCGATAAAATTTACAACATCTTTACCTAAGCGCATTGTTGGAAAAAGTTTTTCCCAGTTCAGCAGATGACCACCTATTTCATTACTTTTTTCAAGCAAAGTTGTTTCATATCCCATGGAAGCCAGGTAGGTAGCAGTCTCCATGCCCGCGATACCTCCGCCTATTATTGTTACTCGTTTTTTCATTTTTTAAAATATGGTATATGGTATAAGGGTATACGGTATATTAATTCTCCATTATACCATTATTTTTTCATTTTAACTTTTTTTGAGATTCAACAAATTTGATATATCCGTTTAATGTAATTTTTGCATCTTCTATTAATTTAATTCCTTCTTCAAATACTTGTTTATTGATATAACATAAATCATAACAAGAAATCAGATGATCTTTTAATTCGTAAAGAGACCCTCTTGAAATACGATAAAACTGAATTCCTTCCTGATAATGATAACGGCCATAACCTTCAGAAATATTTGCTGTTCCGCTAATACAAGCTTTACGAATTTGAAAATCCAGATTATGTTTTTCTTCAGGCGGAAGACAAGGAATAACTTTTTGATAGAAAAATAATTTTATTAATCTTACTTTTTTCCATGCTTCGAGAGTGGTGAAATCCTTTTGTTCATTATATTTTTCAAGAACCTCTTCAACTCTTGAAGTATCTTCAATAATAGAATTATATTTTTTTATCTCAATCATTTTTAATCTATGATAATTTATACCCTTATACCCCCTATACCCTATACCTTTAATATGTCTTCAGATTTACTGGTTTTTCTGGAATTCCAAGGAATGTTCCACTTTTATCAGAATATTTTTTTGAAGGGTCATAAGGTATTCCTATTTTATCAAGAATAGGCTCGCATGAAACCTGGTGAACCTGTAATCCTATATCCCATGGGTCGTAGCCCAGAACCATTCCTGCAACTTCTTCAAAAGTAAACACTGGAATTCCCTGTCCATCCTGACCATAAGTTTTTCCTTCCATTTCGGCAATGGTATATTGCCATTTATCAAGGAACATAGGGCAACCCGGGCAATTGGTAATGATCATATCGGGTTTATACGGTTCCATTGATTCAAATTTCTTATGAGAACAAGCTACAGAATAACCCCTGTTAGCCTGAACCAGATACTGCCTGAATCCAAACCCGCAGCAATGGCGACGTTCAGGATAATCAACAATTTGTCCGCCCCAGTCTTCAATCATTCCAACTAAAACATAAGGATATTCAGCACCACCAACACCTACATGTGGAAACATTTTGGCATAGTGGCATCCAATGTGTTCAACTACCTTTAAAGGTTCACCGGTATTTTTATTGATCAATTTGTATTTTGCTTTCTGTGCAATTTCTTTGCGGAATTTAAAAATCACATCGCTCGCATGAGCCAGATTCTTTGGAATCTTAAACTCTCGTCCAGTAGCTTTTTTCAGGTAGCCTCTTACTCTTTCTTCTGTTTCGGGTGAGTGATGCCATGTTTCGAGAATTTCGGTATAAAGCCCGAAAGAAGTAATACATGAAGGAACCAGGTTTTCATAACCCGATTCGGTCATCAAAGCAAACTGTCGTGCAACAACGGTCATTGCAGTGTCGAAAGGAACTACATCGGCATGATAGCCAATGCCTGTACAGGTTGTATGGCATGGATGTTCGTAAACATCTTTACCAAGCTCATCACGCATGATGCGAAGAAACGTTTGTTCAGCTCCAGGGAAAAAATTCTGGCGAACACAGCTTCTTACATAAAAATATTTGTCATCAGCAATTTCTTTCTGATAGTCTTTCCAGATAGCACTTTTTCCTTCTGTTTTCATCGTTCAATAATTTTAATCTTCACGAAAGTGTTTATTGCTGTTGTGTGAAAAAACATGATTAAAATATTCGTTTTCATTTGTTTCGTCAAACTTCATGTTAAGTTCTTCGGCTTTCTTTTTTGAGAATTCTTCAATTTTCCGGAAACGTTCATTACCACCACTCACTTCGAATATCTTACGAAGTTCATCGAGTGCTTCTTCTGGTATTTTACGAAGAATGCCGGGACCTTCGCCTTTATAATTAGCGCCAAGTCTGTCGAAAACTTTTCTCCAGTTTTTTTGTTTCCAGTCCCATATTGGTCCTTGTTCCGGATGGTTGCTTGTAGTTACTCCTTCAAGATAAAGACAATATCCATAGTCAAGGGTCCATTGACCGACAGTTCTTTTTATTGCCAATTGTTGACGTCCTTTTTCCGATTCGGTGAAATATCCTAAGTCTTGTGAAAGCGAACGAAGTGCGCAAATAATCAGTCCGGGCGTATTGCCACGCGGACAGCGGGTTTTGCACGACATACATTCGCCGCAATACCAAATTTGTTCACCTTTTAGCAAAGCAAGAATTTCATCATCGTCTTTGCTTTGAACGGTATCAGCGATCATTCTGGGGTCGTAATTGTAAAATTCTGCAGCCGGACAAATTGCAGTACATGTGCCGCAATTGATACAAGCTTTTATCCCTTCCTGAAACCGGATATCTTCCTGTAATTTATTATATAATTCTCCCATTTTTCCTTGTATATCAATAGGCTAAGCAAAGGTAAAACTTTTTATTTTTAGAAAAGCTAATGAAATATTAAATTTTGAATGTTTTATTATAAAAGTCTGAAGATTTTATAGATAAGCCAATTTTTACCATTGTGTTTTAACAAAACGATTGAATCGACATTAAATGTTGCATTGAATTTTTTATTTTGAAATTCATCCCATGCTTTGAAGAAATATTCTTTCTGTAAGTCGCGTGTGGCAATGGTCATATGAGGATGATAAGGGCGTTCGTTTTGTGAATCGTAAAGATTTATTTTTTCTTTTAAATGAATTATGAGTTTTTGGTGTAATAAATTCAATTCTTTACTTGGTTCGGGATTGATAAAAATGACTCTTGGTTTAAAACATCCGAAACTCTTCAAATTAAAAGAAAAGAGAACTTTCCCTTTAACAAAATCAGTCAATGTATTAATAAGTTCGTTTTCTTTAATTGAATCCATTTTAAATGGTGGATACAAAGTAATGTGTGGAGGCGAAGTAAGCGCAGCCTTAGAAGAATAGGTTGAAGCCATATGATTTTTCAATGCAACAACTTCTTTAGAAACTACGTCATCAGGGGTTATGGCTATGAAATAAAGGGAGTTCATAAAGCAAGAATGATTTATAGTAAAAAATCAAGGTAATTTTCACTATTAACAACATGATAATTTACATCTGTATATATTTTTGTAAATGCTTGTTTTTGTCTAGATTTTTCTGCTTTCCATTTGAATTCATAAGCAGTCATTTTACCGTCAATTATTTCTATCCAATCGGTTTCTTTTCCACTATAATTTCGCCAGAAATGGTATTGAACAGGGAGAAGTTCATCGTATGTTATTTTCTTAATTCGTTCTGAAACCATAAAATTTTCCCATAACTGCCCGATATCATTTCGGTCTTCTATTTTATTGAAAAGACTTATAACACCATTTCTTATTCCGTTATCCAGAAAATAATATTTACACTTTGAAGTAACTTCATCCCTTAAGTTATTACTATATCCATTTATTTTTTTAATTACAAATGATTTTTCAAGTAAGTCAAGATAACGACCTACAGTCTTTATATCAATATGTAATTTTGTTGAAAGCTCATTTAATGATACAGGACTCCCAATCTGAAAAGCCAGTAATTTTAATAGATTTGATAAAGTAACAGGTGATTTTATTTTATCCAAAGTAAGAATATCTTTTAAGAGATATGAATTGACCAACTCCTCAATACAGGATATTTTTTCTTGTCGGCTTTTTGAAAGAACAACTTCCGGATAACATCCATAAATTAAAAAATCTTCAATTTGTTGACGTAAATCATATTTTGAAAAATAATTTGAAAGCTCTGAATGCGAGAATGAAAATAATAAAAGTGTATTTTTTCTGCCTGTTAGTGGTTCTCCAATCATTCCTGAAAGTTCAAAAGAAGACGAACCTGTTGCAATTATTTTTAATCCAGGAATGTTATCAATAAGCAATTTTAGTGAATTTCCTACCTTGGGTATTTGTTGGGCCTCATCGATAAAGATAAGTTCATAACCTTCAGCATATTCTTTCAGTAATTTCAAATCAAGAGATTCAAACAATCTTCTAATTCTCATATCATCACCAACATCAGCTTTGAATTTAAGATTACTTTGCTCGAGATAATTGCGTACAATTGTAGTTTTTCCTACGCGGCGTGCACCATATATTACCAGAACTTTACCTTCTTTTAGGTGTTCCGAAAGATTATAAGCTCTTTTTATCATACCAAGTCCATAAATTAATATAAAAATAAAGACTATAATTCCACAAATTTAATAAAAAGATTTAAATAGGAAAAGTTTTTTAATAAAACACTTGACAAATCATTTTTATTTGTTAATTTTACCAAATGGTTAAACTATATAATTAAACCGTATAGTTAAAAATAATAACCATAATTTAAAACAATGAATACCAGCGATAAAAGTACGGAAAAAATAATTCTTGAAGCAGCAAAGAAAGTTTTTTTATTGAAAGGTTTTGATGGGGCACGCATGCAGGAGATAGCCGATGAAGCCAAAATGAACAAAGCGTTGCTTCATTATTATTTCAGGAGCAAGGACAAGTTATTCGATGCAATATCAAAAGAGGCATTTGAGCAGTTCTTCCCGCGTGTTGCCGAAATTGTGAATAACGAAAAAACAATTTTTGAAAAGATAGAATCATTCGTTGATATTTATATTACAATGCTTTTACAGAATCCTCATTTGCCGGTATTTGTGCTTCATGAAGTAAACCGTAATCCGGAACGGTTTATAAAGATTATTAAACATTCTGGAGTTAATCCGGAGTATTTTGGAATGATGATTCAAAAAGAAGTTGAGAAAGGCAACATTCGTCCTGTAAATCCTATTCATTTACTTATTAATATTCTTGGGATGTGTATATTTCCATTTATTGGAAAGCCTATACTTCAGGGATTTATTTTTAATAACGATAGCAATGCATATCAACAATTTATTTCGGAAAGAAAAGAAGAAGTGAAAAGATTTGTAATTAATTCCATTAAAAAATGAAAAAATATATTTTGCTTTTGTTTTTATTAATGATAATGCTGGTTTCGACTGCGCTCAACCAGCAGGTGTTTTCACAAACTGATACGCTGACTCTTGATTTTTGTCAGCAGAAAGCGCTGGAAAATTATCCGTTATTAAAACAAAAAAATTTATTAAATAATGCAAGCGAAATAAATCTTTCGGATAATGCGAAAGCATATCTTCCGCAAATTGCATTGAACGGACAAGCTACTTATCAATCGGAAACCACCGAGCTACCTATAAAAATTCCGAATGTTGAGATTCCATCATTGTACAAAGATGCTTATAAAGCAACACTTGATGTTACTCAGGTTATTTATGACGGCGGACTGGTTTCGGCAAAGAATAAACTCGAAAAAGCCAGTATTCAGGCCGATTTGCAAAGTGTTGAATCGGAATTGTACAAACTGAAAGATAAAGTAAACACTATTTATTTTTCAATAATTACACTTCAGGAAAATAAGAAGTTGTTGAAAATTTCAAAAAAAGATGTTCAGAATAAACTTGCTAAAATTGAATCTGGAGTGAAGAACGGTGTTGTTCTTGAGAGCAATGCACTTGTTCTGAAAGCTGAAATTATTAAAATCGATCAGCAAATTTCTGAAATTGATTATAGCATTTCTTCCGGTTATAAAATGCTTGGGGATTATCTGAACATCACCATTCCGGATAGTGCAAAATTAAAACTTCCTGAAGCATCTGTTATTTCTACAAATTATGATAATAAGAGACCCGAAGTAAAAGTTTTTGAATTGCAAGAACAAAAACTTGATATTTCAAAATCGTTACTCGATTGCAAACTTATGCCGAAAGTTGCGGCATTTGGGCAATTAGGATATGGTCGTCCGGGATTGAATATGCTTTCAAATACATTTGATGCTTTTTATATGCTTGGTGCAAAAGTATCGTGGACACTTTGGGATTGGAACGAAACGAAGAATGATAAAAAAATAATAGATATTCAAAAGCAAGTCCTCGAAACACAGAAGGAAACTTTTAACCAGGGGATAAAAATTCTTCTGGAAAAATATATTGCAGACATTGCAAAATATGAAAACATGATAGAGAGTGATAATGACATCATCAGCATTCGCGAAAAAGTTGTGAAAACTGCCGAATCGCAACTTGAAAACGGAACAATAACATCAACGGAATATCTTACAGAAATGAACAATCTATTACAATCGAAAATAAATTTACAGTCACATAAAATTCTATTAGCTAAAACAAAAGTTGATTATTTGACATTGAAAGGAAACTTTTAAAATAAATGAGTAGCAAGATGCAAGTAGCGAGTCGAAAGAAATGGCGAAATGGTGAATGGGAGAAATTGATTTTTTTTCTTTGCTTTCTTTGCGATAAACTCTGCGAATCTTTGCGGTTAAAAATTTAAATGAACAATAAATATTTCTTTATGAAAACACATATAATTCTTTTTTCGGCAATTATTTTACTGGCAGCATGTAACGGCGGCAGCGATAAGTCGGATGCTTACGGAACGTTCGAATCGACTGAAGTTACCATATCTTCAGAAAGTGCGGGAAAAATTCTTTGGCTAAAAGTTGATGAAGGACAGGCGCTGAAATCGGGCGATACTGTGGCTTTGATAGATACCGTTCAACTAGCACTAAAGCGCGAAGCATTGATTGCTCAACGTAAGGCAGCTTCAAATAAAGCTGATTATATTACTGCTCAGATAAAAGTTATTGAAGAACAGAAAAAAACTTCTGAAGTTGAAAAAAACAGATTGGAGAAATTGTTTAAAGATGGCGCTGCTACTCAGCAACAGATTGACAACATTAATGGAGTGATTGCTGTTTATGAAAAACAAATGTCATCAATTGAAACGCAGAACGAGCCTGTACTTAATGAACTTGAGGCATATGATAAACAAATAGCCCAACTGACCGATCAAATTAAACGTTCATATATTATTAATCCTATTGAAGGAACTGTTCTTACAAAATATTCTGAAGCTAACGAGGTTGTAATTCAGGGAAAAGCATTATATAAAATAGCCGATCTGGATTATATTTATTTGCGGGTTTATGTAAGCGGTGCACAATTACCGAATTTGAAACTGGAACAAAAAGTTAAAGTGCTGGTTGATAAAAATGAAAAAGATCTAAAAGAATATGAAGGCATAGTCAGTTGGATTTCTTCATCAGCTGAGTTCACACCGAAAATCATCCAAACAAAAGAAGAACGTGTAAATCTGGTTTATGCCGTAAAAGTGAAAGTTAAGAATGACGGTACTTTGAAGATTGGAATGCCGGGAGAGGTGAAATTTTAATTAAAGAATGATTAAATGATTGAATAAGAAAAAGTGGTCTCAGTTGAAGTAAAAAATATAACCAAATCTTACGAAAAAGTTCAGGCTTTGCATGAAACATCTTTTTCTGTTTCAAAAGGTGAATTGTTTGGAATCATTGGTCCTGATGGTGCCGGCAAAACCACGCTATTCCGCATTCTTACAACATTACTTAAACCAGATAATGGTTCGGCAACTGTTGAAGGTTTTGATGTTGTTAAGGAATATAAACAAATAAGGAATATTGTTGGCTATATGCCCGGTAAATTCTCGTTGTACCAGGATTTGTCGGTAAAAGAAAATCTTGAATTCTTTGCAACTATTTTCGGAACAACTATTGAAGAAAACTATCACCTGGTAAAAGATATTTACAGTCAGATTGAGCCTTTTAAGGACAGGCTTGCAGGAAAATTATCCGGTGGTATGAAACAAAAACTGGCATTGTCGTGCGCCATGATTCACAAGCCCGACGTGCTTTTCCTTGATGAACCTACAACCGGCGTTGATGCTGTTTCACGAAAAGAATTTTGGGAAATGCTGATGCGACTAAAGAATGTGGGGATCACCATTTTGGTTTCAACTCCTTATATGGATGAGGCAAGCTTGTGTGACCGTGTTGCTCTTATTCAGGATGGACGTATACTTTCAATTGAAAAACCAGATAATATCATAAAATCATTTAATAAGAAATTGTTTTCGGTTAAAGCGGATAATATTTATAAGCTCCTTAAAACACTGGAAAAATCAAGTGATTTAGAAACTGTTTATCCGTTTGGAGAATTTTTACATGCAATTTTTAATGATGGATTGAACGAAAATGAATTCGCAAAACAATTGATTTCAGAAGGATTTCAAAATGTTGTTGTTCAAAAAACCGAACCTACTATTGAAGATTGTTTTATGGATTTGATGAGGAAGAAAGAAGAAAAAAATAATTAATTTTTTTAGTATGCAGTTTGCAATTAGCAGTAGGCAAGAAAAATGAAATTAATATTTCTTAGTGAAACTTAGTGTCCTTTGTGTCTTAGTGGTAAAGAAAAATGAATGAAATTGAAAAAATAATAGAAGTCAAAAATCTGGTAAAAAAGTTTGGAAGCTTCGTTGCCAACGACAATCTGACTTTTGATGTTTTCAAAGGAGAGATATTTGGTTTTCTTGGTGCGAATGGAGCGGGCAAAACAACAGCAATGAAGATACTTTGCGGATTATCGAAACCAACATCGGGTGAAGTAAAAGTTGCAGGATTTGATGTTTACAAACAAACAGAAGAGATAAAGAAAAATATTGGTTATATGAGTCAGCGGTTTTCGCTTTATGAAGACCTGAGTGTTTTTGAAAATATTCGTTTCTATGCCGGTATTTACGGGCTTTCCAGGAAAGAGATCATGGAGCGTTCGGAAAAGTTATTGTCGAAATTAGAACTGAGTGAAGCGAAGAATGAAGTTATTAAGTCATTGCCATTAGGATGGAAGCAGAAGCTTGCTTTTTCAGTGGCATTAATTCATGAACCTAAAATTATTTTTCTTGATGAGCCTACAAGTGGCGTAGATCCTATAACACGCAGGCAGTTCTGGAAAATGATTTATGAAGCAGCAAGTGAAGGAGTAACAGTTTTCATAACCACGCATTACATGGATGAAGCTGAGTACTGCGACCGTGTTTCGATAATGGTTGATGGCCGTATTGAAGCGCTGGATACTCCCGGAAAATTAAAAGAAAAATTTAATACAAATACGATGAATGAAGTATTTCTGAAATTGGCAAGAAATTAAATAAAATTATCAAAATGAATTTTTTTGAAAAATATAAACCATCGGTAAACAAGAGAGCATTGCTTTTCGCAGCAGGCTGTGTATGGTGTTTTGCGGGATGTATACTAATAGCAAGAGGATTATTGATACTAGTTCCAATACATCATTATCTTTTTCCTGAATTGTTAGTTGCACTGATTTTTGGAATATGTTTTTATATTTTTCTTTTTACAAAAATCTCAAAGAAACATATACAACGTATATCACTTTTAAAAATTGATTATCCCTGTTTTTTCTCATTTTTTAATTTCAAGAGTTACATTCTAATGGCTGTAATGATAACAACAGGTATAATACTTCGAAAGATTGATATTATTAACCACGAAGTACTTTATACGTTTTATGTTGCAATGGGAATTCCTTTATCACTTTCAGCCGTCAGGTTTTTTATTTCAGGAATAAAAAATACAATCAATGTATAAATAGTAGTAAGTAACAAGTAGTAAGACACAAGATAGTAGTAAGACACAAGATAAAAAATGAAATAAAATATAAACACAAAAAATAATCAATATGAACAATTTTAAACAACTTAAAGTTTGGCAAAAAGCTGTTGAACTTACTACAAATATTTATAAAGAAACGAAAACATTTCCTTCTCAGGAACAGTTCGGAATTATTTCTCAAATAACAAGAAGCGTAGTTTCTATACCTTCTAATATTGCTGAAGGCTCCGGAAGAACTACATCAAAAGATTTTAACCATTTTTTAAGTATTGCCTTAGGTTCATCTTTTGAAACAGAAACATTATTAATTATTTCAAATAATTTAGGTTATCTGAACAAAAACAATTTTGAGAAACTAGTAAGCGAGGTAACCGAAATACAAAAAATGTTGCGTGGATTACAGAAATCTAATCTTTCATAATATGCACAACTTACGACTCCGCCGCGGCGGACTACTTACGACTTGTTACTTATTGTAAATTACTAAAGGTTTATGAAGCGATTCCTTGGTTTTATAAAAAAAGAATTCTTCCATATTTTCCGCGATTACCGCTCGGTGATTGTGTTGTTTGGTATGCCTATAGCACTGATTATGTTATTTGGTTATGCCATTAACACCGACCTTAAAGACGCACACATAGCCATTCTCGACCAATCGAAAGATGAAATCACAACCAAGCTTACACAGAAAATTCTTTCTTCCGGTTACTTTAAACTCAATGCAAATTTGAATTCGGTAAATGATATCGAACCCAATTTCAGAACGGGAAAAATTAAAGAGGTAATTATTTTTCAGGAAAATTTTTCAAAGAAATTAAAAAAAGATGGAACCGCCGGAATACAGCTTATAGCCGATGCTTCCGATCCCAACAATGCAAACCTTATTGTTAATTATACAAATGCAATCATTAATAATTTTCAGGTTGAATTGATGGGTGAACAAGCAATTCCGTTCAGGATAAATCCACAAGTGCGGATGTATTACAATCCCGAAATGAAAAGTGTTTTCATGTTTATCCCCGGAATCATAACAATATTGCTGATGCTGGTTTCAGCAATGATGACATCAATTTCCATTGCGCGCGAAAAAGAATTGGGAACTATGGAAGTGCTGCTGGTTTCGCCATTAAAACCCGGATTGATTATTTTAGGGAAAGTGATTCCTTATGTTCTTCTTGCATCGGTAAACTCAGTAACCATAATACTTTTAGGGAAATTTGTTTTTGGAATGCATATCGCCGGAAGTTACTTTTTATTGTTTGCCGTGTGTTTACTTTTTATCTTAACAGCATTATCACTTGGAATATTTATCTCAACGGTTACCAACAGCCAGATGACAGCCATGCTGATTTCTTTTGCAGGACTACTATTGCCCGTTATTCTGTTATCGGGATTTATTTTCCCGGTCGAAAATATGCCGCAGATTTTGCAATGGTTGAGTTATATTATTCCGGCAAAATGGTTTTTGATAATCATTAAAGCCATTGTCCTGAAAGGACTTGGTGTAAGTTATATATGGAAAGAATTATTAATCCTGACCGGAATGACGTTGTTTTTAATTATTGTAAGTGCGAAGAAATTTAAAATTCGTTTAGAATAAATGAAAAGTAAAATGAGGTATAAGGGTATATGGTATAAAGGTATAAGGGTAAAGGTTTTATTTTAAAATATTTCCTTATACCCCTATACCTTTCATATATTGGTAAAAATGAGAACGATTTTATTTTTAATACAAAAGGAATTCATTCAGATAAAACGCAACAAAGCCATGTTGCCTATCATGTTTATCATGCCTCTTTTACAAATGATAATACTGGTAAGCGCAGCAACTTTCGAAATGAAAAATATTCGCGTTACGATTGTTGATAAAGATATGAGCAGCGTGTCGCGCAGTATTATAAGCAAGTTCAGCGGTTCGCCGTTTTATAAGATAACTTCGTATTCATTTAATGTTGATGATGGTGAAGAAAATCTGAAGAAAGGAAATGCTGATATGGTGCTGGTGATTCCTGAACATTTTGAACGAAAATTACGAAACGAAAACAAATGTGATATTCAGTTGTTAGTTAACGCTATTAACGCGGCTTCTGCGGGTTTAGTCAATGCTTACACCGTTTCCATTTTAATTGATTATAACGCGGAACTTGTTGCAAAATGGGCAAATATTCCCGGGAATATTCAGACACAATCTATCAATACACGATATTCGTATTGGTATAATCCTGAACTGAATTATAAAAACTATATGGTGCCGGGGATACTGGTAATGCTGGTAACCATTATAGGTTTGTTTCTTGCCGGGCTGAATATTGTTCGTGAAAAAGAAATAGGAACCATTGAACAAATAAATATAACACCGATAAAAAAATATCAATTCATCATCGGGAAATTATTTCCGTTCTGGCTGATTGCCTTGTTTGAGTTGGGTTTCGGACTGTTACTCGGAAAACTTATTTTCGGAATTCCGATTGTGGGAAATGTATTTTTACTTTTTTTATTTGCTGCCATTTATCTTGTTGTGGTATTAAGTCTCGGACTTTTTGTTTCAACTGTAAATAATACACAGCAGCAGGCCATGTTCATCACCTGGTTCTTTATGGTGATATTTATTTTGATGAGTGGCCTGTTCACGCCCGTAGAAAGCATGCCTGTGTGGGCGCAGAAAATAAATATTATAAACCCGGTTGCATATTTTATTGAAGTTACGCGCATGGTGCTACTCAAAGGCTCCGGTTTAATTGATATAAAACGACAACTGATAAGCATCTCTATTTATGCTGTAACAGCGATAACCATTGCCGTCCGCAGATATCGGAAGGTTGGTTGATGTATTAGTAAGGATTTTAGACAATTGTTTGTAGAAATTATTTTATTTTTCTTCCAATATCGTTTTCAATTTTATAAATCTCTATATTTTTTTCATTTTTTGTTCAATGGTATTTGCTCCTACTACGTAGGCATACATTGCTGAAGAATAAAAATTTAAATCAATATTTTTATATTTAACAATCCCTTCTTTGTCAATACTTGTAACCAGCGCTGACTTTAAGTTATTCTTATCGCAAAACTGTAATAAGCTTTTAAGCTCTTCGGGTTTATCGAAATATCGGTTACTCCATTTTATTTCTATAGCCCATATGGGTTTTAGTTTTTTATCATCAAGTCCTACCATATCAACTTCACCTTGGAATTTGCCAACACTCCAACGAGCATACCATGGAGTAAACCAATCTCTGTGCATCCATTGGGCATAAATAGCTGTTTCAACCATATTGCCAATAGCTTCATCAGTTGCTTGTAATGGTGAGAATAATGCACTACGTAAACTGGGGTTGGTCAAAAAGATCTTATAAAATGTTGCCCGTTGAAAACGTTTGGCTGTATCATCAATTCTGTGTACAACCTTTATCAGGAAAGCAGCTTCAAGGTATTCCAAATATTTTTTAAGTAAGTTTTTATCTACGCCACTGCTTTTTGAAAGCGTATCTAATGAAACTTCATTACCGCTATAATAAACCAGGGTTGTGAAGAAGGCATTTAATTCTTGCACATCCTGTATTCCGTATAAACTGGGTAAATCTCTCAAGAGTACTTTGTCTACTATATCACTTTTAATGTATCTACCCGGATTAGCTTGTATTTTTTCTGAAAATATTACTTCAGGGTAACCACCAAAGTTTATATAATCAATAAAATGTTTATTTATTTCTTTGATATTAATCGTTGTGTAAAATTTATTCAGATTACCATTCCAGTTTGTAGTAGTAGGGCGTATCAGATGACCGTAATTTTTCAAATGGATGTATTCATGAAAAGTAAGCGGTGGCAACATAAATTCAGTGAACCTCCCGGCACCGCTTTCATTACTTTTAAATTTAAGTGCAGCTGCGGCAGAACCGGAAACAATAAATTTGGTATGTGGATAACTATCAACTAATACCTTCAGATGAACTTCCCAATCTCTTAAGTATTGAATTTCATCAAAAAATACATACCAACCTTTAGGACTATTACTGCCAACAGCATTACGTGCCAGAGTGAACAGCTCTTCCAGACCCATATGCAGATATATAGGATTGTCAATGCCAATAAAACAAATGTTATGTTTGTTCACCCCATTTTGTAAAAGTTTTTCAATGCTATGATGCATCATAACTGTTTTTCCTACTCTTCGGGGTCCCATGAGTACAACAGCTCTTTTAATATCCAGTTCCTCAACTAAGGGGAAGAACAAATCAAAATACAACCTTCGTTGCATTTCATTATAATCATTATCGATGCTTCCTGATATCCACCAAGGATTTTCGAATTTCAAACGATCAAGAATTAATTCTTGACTTATTGGTTTTAATTTTGGCTTTTTTGACATAACGACACAAATATAATAAAATAATATAGATTAATATACATTATTTTTGTTTTTTATGTAAAATTAAAGAAAAAATACATAAAAAAGAATCTTATTTTGATGTTTTCATAAAAGCTATAAAAATCTCACTCCTTAGTTTACAAATATTAATTCAATTATACATTAATTTTTATTGCATCAATTAGAATTTCTGACTTCTGCATTCTAACTTCTAAATTCCCTTGTAAACTTATCAACTTGTCATCTTGTTAACTTAAATCGTAAATCTAAAATTGTAAATCTAAAATCGTAATTCATTTATATCTTTGCAAATCAAAAACTAAAAATAATGGAACAGAAAGTTAGGGTACGTTTTGCGCCCAGTCCTACAGGACCATTGCATATTGGCGGAGTAAGAACAGCATTATATAATTTTCTTTTTGCTAAAAAAAATAATGGTGAGTTTATTCTTCGTATTGAAGATACCGACCAGGGGCGTTATGTTCCCGGAGCCGAGGATTATATTATTGAATCGCTTAGCTGGTGCGGAATTCGCTTCGATGAAGGTGTACATGTGGGCGGACAATTTGCACCTTATCGTCAATCGGAACGCAAAGAAATTTATAAACAATACGCTGATTATCTGGTTGAGAAAGGTTTTGCTTATTATGCTTTTGATGCAGCACCCGAGCTCGAAGCAAAGCGTAAAGAATACGAACAACAGAAAAAAACTTTTCAGTATGGAATAGAAACAAGGATGGCGATGAAGAATTCGCTTTCGCTTGACAAATCGGATATTCAGAAGAAACTTGAAAGCAATGAGCCGTATGTTATAAGGATGAGGATTCCTGAAAACGAAAAAATAAAAGTCAACGATTTGATTCGCGGTGAAGTTGTAGTTGATACGCTTCAGCTCGATGATAAAGTGCTTTATAAATCGGACGGAATGCCAACCTATCATCTTGCCAATGTTGTTGACGATTACCTGATGAAGATCACACATGTTATTCGTGGCGAAGAATGGCTTCCTTCGGCGCCGCTGCATGTTTTGCTTTACAAATGTTTAGGATGGGAAAATGCCATGCCGCAATTTGCGCATCTTCCATTGTTGTTAAAACCCGATGGCAATGGTAAACTGAGCAAACGTGATGGCGATAAGCTTGGATTCCCTGTATTTCCTTTGCGATGGACTGACCCATTCAATGGTGAAGTTTCTTCGGGTTATCGCGAATCGGGATATTTTCCCGAAGCTGTAGTAAACATGCTTGCCTTGCTGGGATGGAATCCCGGAACCGAACAGGAATTATTTTCAATGGATGAACTGATAAATTCTTTTTCATTGGAAAGAGTAGGGAAGTCGGGTTCTAAATTTGATTTTGAAAAAGCAAAATGGTTTAATCATCAATATTTGATGAAACAAGCGGATGAAGATTTATTGAAAATTTATAAAACAATTTTGAAAGAAAATGATGTGGAATGCAGCGATGATCATGCTTTGAAAGTGATGAATGCCGTAAAAGAGCGCGTGAATTTCCCAAAAGAATTATGGAATCAATCTTCATTCTTTTTCAAAGCGCCCGAATCGTATGATGAAAAATCGGTGAAAGATAAATGGAAAGAAAATTCATCACAAATTTTGGAACAAATTATTCCATTGATCAATGAAGCAACATCGTTTGAAGCAAATTTATTGAAAGAAAAAGTTTCATTGCTGATTAATGAAAAACAATGGGGCATGGGACATGTGATGAATGCCTTACGTATTTGCCTTGTTGGCGCATCGGCCGGTCCCGATTTATTTTTGATTATTGAAATGCTTGGAAAAGAAGAAACTGTTTCAAGAATAAAAAGAGCGATAGAAAAAATTAAAAAATGATATTAATTGAAAATTAAGTCCGCCTTTGTCGGATCAGTCAGCAGTCTACAATCTGCAAGAAATGATCATGAATGACAAAAAATGACAGCGAAGCAAAATGACAATGAATGACTCCGCCGCAGGCGGATAATGACAATTTAATTTCTGTTTTATATATTATTTAATGAATTCTTTCCGTGGCGATACAAGGGTTTACGAAGTTTTAAACAAACTTGAAATTCCTTTTGAATATTACGAACATCCGCCAGTGCCTACAGTTAAGGAAGCGGCAATATATTGGAAAGATCTGAAAGCAACGCATTGTAAAAATTTATTTTTCCGCAATCATAAAGGCAACAAGCATTATCTTGTAATATTTGAATACTCGCATAATATTCAGATTCATGATTTGGAACAACGATTGAAACAAGGAAAACTTACATTTGCTTCGAATGAACGCCTGATGAAATATTTGGGATTAACGCCCGGTTCTGTTTCTCCATTCGGTTTGCTAAATGATATTTCAAAACATGTTCATCTTTTTCTGGATGAGAATTTTAAATGTTCCGAAAAAATAAGTTTTCATCCCAATTTAAATACCGCATCTTTGGTAATTCCTTTCAGTGGATTTGAAAAATTTTTAATGTATTCGGGAAATTGTTTTGAGTATGTGAAATTGTATGATTAATATTTTTTTGAAAAATTTATTTTAAAAAAAATCTTACATTTGCCTTACGTAACCAATCAAATTATTAATTAAAATAAAATTATCATGAGAAAAAGTGTACTCTTTTTTATTGCAGTTTTTATCAGCCTTGGGCTGAATGCACAGTACTGGTCGCAACAAAACACTAATATGACAGGTGCTACCTATGTTGGTGTTGACCAGGTTTCGGTTGTTGACAGCAACATCGTATGGGTAAACGGAATGAATGGCGCCGGTGGTGCATTTATTAAAGCACATGCCAGAACCAATGATGGTGGTGCTACCTGGGAAGCCGGGACATATAATGGTTTTGATACATACACTAAAGCATGTGTTCTTGCAGCTTCTGATTATAATAACGCATTCTGTGTTGCTATTGATACTGCTGCAAGTACAGCATCATTCTGGCAGACTACTGATGGCGGCGCAAACTGGACAATGCCTGCAATATTAAACGGTGGTTCAACATTTGCCGATGGTGTTTATTTCTGGGATTCAAACAAAGGCTTTGCTTATGGCGACCCTGTTAGCAGCGAATTTGATATTTATACTACTACCAACGGTGGAGCAAGCTGGGATGATGTTCCTGGTGCTAATATTCCTGATGCTGCTTCATCTTCAGAATATGGTTATGATGGAAGCAACTGCGGTTGTGTTGTTCCTGGCGGAATTGGATTTTTCTTAACAAATGCTGGAAATATTTATAAAACTATTGATTATGGTGCAACTTGGAGTAAGACTCCAGCAAAACCATTTACAGCTATAGCATCAAGCGGTGTTGTTTATGCATCAAGTGAAAACTATATTATTGTTGGAAGTTATAATTCAACTTCTCAGGGTTGGGAATGGCAGTATACAACCGATGGTGGAACTACCTGGGCATTATGTGCAGCTGCTTCAGGAGCTTTCTATGAATACCAGATGTGTTATGTTCCTGGAACTACTAATACATTTGTTGCAACTTCTCCTTTTTCATCAACTATTGTGGGAGTTGGATATAGTGAAGATGGTGGTTTAAACTGGACCGATTTTCAGGATGCTACATATTTGCAACCGGGTGGTTCAAATATTCAATGTCTTGGTGTAGATTTTTATGATATTACTATGGGTTGGGTTGGTAATTATGACCAGGCAGGTTCTATTAATTCTTCAATATTAAAATATGATAATCCTAATGCTGGTGCAGGTATCAATACTTACAGCGTTAATGGAAACGATTTCAGAGTATATCCTAATCCTTCAAATGGACAAGTATACTTTGCAGTGAACGGTCCAAATAATGATAATGTTGTTCTTAATGTTTATGATGTTACTGGAAATTTAATTTTTACAATAACATTAAATGCGTTAAATAGTTCTGTTTATTCATACGACTTTTCAGGTTTATCAAAAGGCGTTTATGTTGCTAAGATCTCAGGAAAAAACACAAGTGTTGTACATAAGCTGACGATTCAGTAAAAAAATATTAATCAATAGAAAAAGAGGCTGTCTCAAGAATCGCGAGACAGCCTCTTTTTTTATGTTAAAAAATTAACTAAAAGTTTAGTTTTTTAGAAGAAAAAACATTAAATTTGGAAAATATTACTTGTTCTAAAACGGTTTAGAAAAAAATTTATATATTTGTAAACTAAATTTTATGAGTACGAAAAAAATATCATTAAACGATATCGCAACCAGTCTTGGAGTTTCTAAAACGCTTGTTTCAATGGTTCTGAATAACAAAGCTGATGAAAAAGGTATTAGCAAAGAAACTCAGAAAAAAGTATGGGCAAAAATAAAAGAGCTAAACTATAAGCCAAATATGATGGCACGTGGTTTACGTTTAGGTCGTTCAAACACTATCGGTTTAATTGTTTCTGATATTGCTAACCCGTTTTATGCGAAGATTGCACGCTATATTGAAAACTTCCTTGAGCCTAAAGGATATCATATAATGATATGCAGTACCGATGAGGATATAGAAAAGGAATTGAAGATTATTCGTATGCTTAAAGACAGGCAGGTTGACGGGCTCATCATTTCTTCATCACAAAAAAATGGTAAGGAATTAAAAACATTGAATGAGGAAAAATATCCTTTTGTTTTAATCGACCGTACCATTCCCGATTTAAAAGCAAACACTGTTGGTGTTGACAATTTTAAAGGATCATATGAAGCAATAACTCATCTTATTAAACAGGGTTATAAAAATATTGCAGCATTTTCGGTATCACCCGTGCATGTGTCTACAATCAATGACCGTATTAATGGGTATTTACGCTGTCTGAAAGATAATAATCTCAGTTACGGAAAAAAATTATTGGTTGAGATTCCTTTTAATGATGTGAAGAATTCTGTGAAGTTTCAATTATCTAATATTCTTTATGGTAAGGAAAAAGTGGGAGCTATTTTTGCGATCAATAACAATATTGGTATAACTTGCCTTGAAGCGCTGAATGAAATGCGTGTTCAGGTTCCTGAAGATATTGGTTTTGTTTGCTTTGACGACCTTGAAATATTCCGTTTTGGTCGTCCTACCATTACAGCAGTTTCTCAGCCTATTGAGGATATTTGCAAAAATGCAGTTGAAATTTTATTGAATGAAATAAAAAATAAAGAACATTCAACTGAAAAGCAGCAGATCAAATTGCCTACGTCGCTTATCATACGGAGATCTACTGTGAATTAATATTAATTTATGAAAGAAAAAAAAGACGTTAACTACACCACCGCTCTTATCGTACTGACCACATTGTTCTTCATGTGGGGATTTATAACCTGCATGAACGATATCCTGATTCCTTATTTAAGAAAAATGTTCGACCTGCAACGCTGGCAATCCATGCTGGTGCAGTTTACTTTCTTCACAGCTTACTTTGTTGGCTCATTGGTTTACTTTTTTGTTTCTGTACGAACAGGCGACCCTATTGCAAGAAAGGGATATAAAAATGGGATTATGACAGGATTATTTATGTCTGCCACAGCCTGTTTACTAATCTTTCCGGCCGCAGCATTTCAGAGTTTTGCATTATTCCTTATCGCATTATTTATATTAGGACTTGGATTTACATTGCTTCAAATAGCCGCCAATCCTTATGTTGCACTTTTAGGAGATCCTTTAACAGCATCGAGCAGGTTAAATCTTTCACAGGCATTCAATTCATTCGGAACCACAATTGCGCCTATTCTCGGGGGATTCCTGGTATTCGATTTTTTTGCAAAAATGGGAAATCCTTTAAATGATATTAATGGAAAACTTATTACTAATGATTTAGGTGCGCCTCTTTCGGCATCAAGTGTTCAGGTTCCTTATTTGATCTTTGCAGGAGTTTTCTTACTTGTTGCTGCCATAATAAAAATGACGCCATTACCGAAATTCAGCACATCGGCCAACATCGAAAAAGGTACAGGTGCTTTAAAATACAGGCAATTGAATTTAGGAATGATTGCCATATTTGTTTATGTTGGAGCCGAAGTTGCAGTTGGAAGTGCATTCATAAATTATTCAAAGGAAAGCATGAACATGCCGGAAATGCAGGCAAAAGCATTCCTTGCATTTTACTGGGGTGGGTTGATGATTGGTCGTTTTTTGGGAGCAATTTCATTAAGCAGTATTTCAAAGACAAAAAAATATTTAGGAATGTTATTGGCTTCATGCCTTACATTCTTTGTGATATTCGGCGCGAATTATGTTATTATGACATACTTCGAAGGTCGCGAAGGCCTTACGTTTTCTGATGTTTCGCCATACCTGATTTTTATTGCAATAAATTTTGTAGGATTTATTTTAGGTCGTTCTTTACCCGGACGAACATTAATGATATTTTCAATTATTGCTATCGCACTGTTATCGGTTGCATTATCATCAACAGGAATTACGGCATTCTGGACCATTATCGGCTTAGGTTTATTTAATTCCATAATGTGGTCGAATATTTTTACCCTTGCCATTGACGGACTGGGAAGACATACTTCACAAGGTTCGTCATTACTTGTAATGATGATATTAGGTGGCGCAATAGTTCCTGTTATTGTTGGCGCAGTTGCTGACGTAGTTGGCGGGTATCATTTTTCATTTTTCATTCCGATAATCTGTTATTTATATCTGGCTTATTACGGATGGAAAGGATATAAACCTTCAGGAAAAGTTTTAGAGGAGAAAGTTTAATAGCATAAATATATTATGAAGAAGGAAATTGCAATTGGGATTGATATTGGCGGGACGAATACCGAATACGGATTTGTTGACAATAAAGGAAAATTTTATTTCAAAAAAAATATTCGTACCGATGAAACAGATGATGTGGAGTCGTACCTGGATATTTTGTGCGCAAAGCTGAAACAAACCATTATTGATATCAACGGAGGCTATGAAATTAAAGGGATTGGAGTAGGTGCACCTAACGGAAATTTTTTTACAGGTAAAATAGAATTTGCTCCCAACCTGAAGTGGAAAGGTGTTATCCCGTTAGTGAAACTGATTGAAGAAAGAATGCAGATACCTACCGTGCTTACCAATGATGCCAATGCTGCGGCTTATGGTGAAATGATTTATGGTGCTGCAAAAGGGATGAAAGATTTTATTGTAATTACTTTGGGAACAGGCTTGGGTAGTGGTATTGTGGTCAACGGGCAAATGGTTTATGGTCATGATGGATTTGCAGGCGAATTAGGCCACACTGTTGTGTATCCTGATGGAAGGCAATGCGGATGTGGAAAAAAAGGATGTTTGGAAACGTATGCTTCGGCAACAGGAATTGTTCGTACAATGCTTGAAATGCTTGATAACAGGCAGGAAGAAAGTGTTCTTCGAAATATTGAGAAAACAAAATTAACATCAAAAGATATTTTTCTTGCTGCGAAAGAAGGCGATAAACTTGCCCTTGAAGCATTTGATATTACAGGAAGATATTTGGGAATCAAATTAGCTGATGCAGTTGCATTTTCAAGTCCGGAAGCAATTATTTTATTTGGCGGACTGGCACGTGCGGGAGAATATATTTTTAATCCTGCCAAAAAGTATATGGAAGAATTCTTATTACCAATTTTTAAAAATAAAGTTGCTCTTTTACCTTCAGGTCTTGATAAAGATAATGCCGCAGTTCTGGGAGCGGCTGCTATGGTGTGGAAACACATTGTTAAGTAAATTCTAATGGCAGATGTAAAATATAAAATGTCAAATGTTTGAAAAATAATATTTAATAGTTTTAATTTTAGCATTTGCAATCATCAATTTTACATATAAAATCGTATGAAATCTTTTAATCGTTTTCTGATTTTCTGTTTTTTATTTTTAATTACCGGAAATTTATTTTCACAGGAAAAAATTCAATCGTTCAACCTGATGCCTGTTCCTGAAAAGGTTTTGATGAAAACAGGAACTTTCAGAGTTGATACAAATTTTACTATTGCTATAACCGGAAATCCCGATAAAAGAATTTATCCTGCTGCAACACGCATGCTGCAACGACTTGGAAAAAGAACAACCATAGTTTTCAAACAAGGTTATCTGAATGCTTCGACAAATGCGGCAAAATCAACATTCACCATTCAGTGTGATGCGCCGGGAAAAGTAGAAATGAATATGAATGAATCGTATGAATTAAATGTTTCTGCTGATTTTATTCTTTTGAAATCGCCTACGGATATTGGTGCTTTACGTGGATTGGAAACATTGCTTCAATTTTTATCAAGCGATGAAAAAGGATATTATTTTCCTTGTGTTGAAATAAATGATAAGCCTCGTTTTCCGTGGCGTGGCTTGTTGATTGATGTGTGCCGTCATTTCTATCCGGTTGATATGATAAAAAGAAATCTCGATGCCATGGCTGCCGTAAAAATGAATGTGTTGCATTTTCATTTAAGCGAAGATCAGGGTTTCCGCATTGAATGTAAAACTTTTCCGAAGCTTCATGAATTAGGTTCAAATGGTTTATATTATACGCAGGAGCAGGTTAAAGATGTCATACAATATGCCGATGCACGCGGCATTCGTGTGGTTCCTGAATTCGATATGCCAGGCCATACTTCATCATGGTTTGTCGGATATCCGCAATTGGCAAGTCTTCCGGGGCCATATAAGATTGGAACAACTTTCGGGGCTTTTGATGCAAGCATTGACCCTACAAAAAATTATACTTATAAATTCCTTTCTTCATTTATTGAAGAAATGTCAAAGCTTTTTCCTGATGAATATTTTCATATAGGTGGTGATGAAAACAACGGTAAAAACTGGGATAGCAGCGCAACTGTTCAGGCTTTTATGAAAAAGAAAGGAATAAAAACCAATGATGAACTTCAAAAATATTTCAATAAGAATATTTTAAAAATCATCACCAAATGCGGAAAGAAAATGATGGGATGGGATGAGATATTTGTTCCGGGTTTGCCGAATGATATTGTAATTCAGTCGTGGCGGGGGTTAGCTTATACAAAGAATGCTGCAAATAAAGGCTATCAAACAATTTTATCAAGTGGTTATTATATTGATTTATCGCAAACAACCGAAAGTCATTATTTGAACGATCCTTTGCCCGATACCATGAAAATAGATGAAAGCGCTAAGAAATATATTCTTGGTGGTGAAGCAACCATGTGGAGTGAATTAACAACCGATGAGACCGTTGATTCACGCATCTGGCCTCGTACTGCGGCAATTGCTGAAAGACTCTGGTCGCCATCATCTGTAAAAAATGTTGATGATATGTACAGAAGGATTGATATTCTTAGTATTGAGCTTGAAGAACTCGGAATTACGCATATCAAAAACCGTGATATGATGATGCGCCGGATGGTTGGCAGCGATAGCATTGAAGTGTTGAAAACCTTTATTGGCGCGTTAACTCCGTTGAAAGGATATAAGCGTCATTCTGTTGGCAGAACTTATACAACAACAACTCCGCTGTCAAGAATTGTTGATATTGCCATTCCAGATGAACCGGTTGCGAGACGTTTTAATCAATGGGTAAAACAATATTTGGAAACGAATGATGATTCGCTGAAAACCATGATAACAAAGCAACTTGGCATCTGGAAAAACAATCATGTAAAAATGATTGAGCTGATAAAAAAAGTTCCGGCATTAAAAGAAGTTGATTCGGTATCATATAATATTTCGGTTGTTGCAGAAATTGGATTTGAATGTATGAAATATTTCGAAGGCAAGCAAAAGCCTGATGAAAACTGGATAAAACAGCAATCAGATATTTTAAAAGAAATAAAAAAACCAAAAGCTGAAGTTGATATTGCCATTATTCCTTCAATTGAAAAAATGCTGGAGGCTTTAAAAAAGAAGTAAATGAAAAAAAGAAAACTGATTTTTATTTTCTTTTTACTTTTCTCTTTCTGTCTGCATGCACAGGAAAAAATATTCTCATTCCAGAATTGGCAATTCCGAAGAGTCAATGACAGCAAGTGGTACAGCGCAGCTATCCCCGGAACTATCCACACCGATTTATTTGCAAACAAGTTAATTCCCGACCCGTTTTATGGTTTAAATGAATTTCAGCTTCAGTGGATTGAAAAAAATGATTGGGAATATAAATGTGAGTTTGATGTTTCAAAAGAAGTGTTAAATAAAAATCACATTAACATTGTTTTTGAGGGACTTGATACTTATGCAAAAGTTTTTCTGAACGATTCGTTGATACTTGTTACAGATAATATGTTCCGAAAATGGGAAACCGATTGCAAAAAATTTCTGAAAGAAAAAAATAACCAACTGAAAATTATTTTTGAATCGGCTGTAAATAAAGGAATTCAGGATTCGATAAAATCAAAATATATTTTACCCGGTGGAATTCGGGTATATACACGAAAAGCGCAGTATCAGTATGGCTGGGACTGGTCGCCGCGATATGTAACTTGTGGAATTTGGAAACCTATATATTTTAAAGTTTGGGACGATATTCAAATTCAAGATGTTTTTTATAATCAGAAAGTTGTTGCTTCAAATAAAGCAAATATTTCAACAGTAATTTTTGCAACATCCGATAAATTTCAGGATTGTAAAATTTTAATTAAAGAAAAAAAAAGCGGAAAAATTTTTCTTGATTCAAATATCACATTTGCCAAGGGTTTGAATAAGATTCCAGTAAATTTTTCAATTCAAAATCCAAAACTCTGGTGGTGTAATGGTTTAGGAGAACCTTTTCTGTATCATCTGGAACTTGAGATATATCAAGGGAAAGAGAAGATTTATTCAGATAGTACCGAATTAGGAATTCGTACAATTGAGCTGGTTCAACAAAAAGATTCGCTTGGAAAAACTTTTTATTTCAAACTTAATGGTGTTCCTGTTTTTATGAAGGGCGTGAATTATATTCCACCTGATAATTTTTTACCTCGCGTTTCGAAAGAGAAATATGAAAAAATAATTGACGATGCCATTTCGAGTAATATGAACATGCTGCGTGTATGGGGTGGCGGAGCTTATGAAGATGATGAATTTTACAGGCTTTGCGATGAAAAAGGAATTTTGATCTGGCAGGATTTTATGTTTGCTTGTGCTATGTATCCCGCTGATAGTGCCTTTTTGAGAAATGTTGAAGAAGAGGCAATATACCAGGTGAAACGCTTGCATAATCATCCCTGTATTGCGCTTTGGTGCGGAAACAATGAGATCAGCGAAGGTTGGTTTAACTGGGAATGGCAGAAACAATATAAATATTCAGAAAAAGATTCACTTGAAATTTGGAATAATTACACATTACTTTTCGATACCATTTTAAAAAGTGTTGTGAAAAAGTATGATGCAGAAAAGGATTATTATCCTTCATCTCCGAAAATTGGCTGGGGGCATAATGAAAGTTTGCTCGAAGGAGATTCGCACTACTGGGGCGTTTGGTGGGGAATGGAACCTTTTGAAACGTACGAAAAAAAAGTTGGAAGGTTCATGAGCGAGTACGGTTTTCAGGCATATCCGGCAGATGAGACCATGCAAACCTATCTTGATTTTTCACAGAAAGATACTTCATCAAATCCGAATGCATTCTGGCACGACAAGCATCCACGAGGGTTTCAAACCATTGATGAATATTTGTTGCGTGATTATTATAATATTGAAAAAACAAATAAAGCATTAAAGCAATACACTTATTTAAGTCAGCTTGCACAGGCTTATGGAATAACAAAGGCAGTTGAAGCGCATCGTCGTGCAATGCCTTACTGTATGGGTACATTATACTGGCAAATGAACGACTGCTGGCCGGGTGTATCATGGTCTGGAATTGATTATTACGGGCGATGGAAAGCCTTGCAGTATTTTGTAAAAAAAGCATATTCAAATATTTTGGTTTCGGTTGTCGAAGAAAATAAAATACTTAAAACCTTTGTTGTCTCTGACGTTCAGAAGAACACAAATGCTAAACTAAAATTATTTCTTTCTGATTTCTCAGGAAAAAAACTTTGGCAGAAAGACACAACAGTAAATATTAAATCATTATCTTCCGCTTGCTATTACAGCGTATCGCTTTCATCATTAATTTCTGATTCAACGTTAAAGAAAAAAATATTTTTCGCATCCGAGTTGTATGTCAATGATAGCTTGGTTTCCCGGGCAATTCATTATTTCGTTTCTCCGAAATTTTTAAAACTTCCAAACTCACGAATAGAACGCGAAATCAATGTTTCAGGACATGATATAAAAGTTACTTTATCATCAAAAAATTTATCAAAAAATGTTTTTATAAAAACTGATGATGCTGATGATAAAATTTCGGATAACTATTTTGATTTATTGCCGGGAGAAAGAAAAACGATAGTTATAAGTTTATCAAGCAAAGAAAAAGATTTCAGGAAAAGAAAATTAATTATAGAAAAATTTAAAAACTAAAGGCCCCACCAAACACTTTAATTCAATGGGGATTTAGGGGGAAGGAAACATGAAAAAAAATATTCTTACAACAATTTTATTTTGTATTTCAATCTCTGTTTTTTCACAACAGAAAGATTACACCACTCTTGTAAATCCTTTTATTGGTACAGGTGGGCACGGGCACACATATCCGGGTGCTACCATGCCTTTCGGTATGGTGCAGCTAAGTCCCGATACTCGTTTAACAGGCTGGGATGGCTGTTCGGCTTATCATTATTCCGATAGTGTAATTTATGGTTTTTCGCATACACACCTCAATGGCACGGGTTGCAGCGATTACGGCGATGTGCTGTTAATGCCAATGAATGATAATTATAGTTTTAATAATGAAAATTATTCATGTTCTTTTTCTCATAAAAACGAATTTGCTTCTCCGGGTTATTACAAAGTAAAACTTGATAACGGAATTGATGTAGAATTAACGGCTTCGAATCGAGTTGGATTTCATAGATATATTTATCCGTCGAATAAAAATCCATATGTTATTCTTGATTTAAAACATCGCGATGAAGTTTTAGAATCGTATATTGAAGTCGTGAACGATACAATTATCAAAGGTTATAGAAGGTCGAAAGCATGGGCGGCCGACCAAAGATTATATTTTGTGATTCAATTTTCGAAACCTATTAAAGAATTTGGAATAGCTTTAAATGATACGCTACAAAAGAATTTGAAAAAAGTTGAAGGCAAAAATGTAAAAGCATATTTCTCTTTTAATAAAAAAGATAAAAATATTTTATTTGTAAAAGTTGGCATTTCTGCTGTAAGCACAGATGGCGCTTATAAAAATTTGAAAGCTGAAATTCCCGGATGGAATTTTGAAAAAATAAAAGAACTCGCTAAAAACGAGTGGAATAAAGAACTTGGAAAAGTTGAAGTAGAAGGTGGTACCAAGGACCAACAGATAGTTTTCTATTCAGCCATGTATCATGCATTCATCAATCCTAATTTATATATGGATGTTGACGGACAATATCTTGGAACGGATTTTAAAATTCATAAAGCTGAAGGATTTGATAATTACACGGTTTTTTCATTGTGGGATACTTATCGCGCAGCACATCCTTTGTATACAATTATTGACCAGAAAAGAACAAATGACTTTATAAATACATTTATCAACGAATATAAAAATGGCGGATTGCTGCCTATGTGGGAGCTTTCAGCCAATGAAACTTTTTGTATGATAGGTTATCATTCAATTCCTGTTATCGCCGATGCATACATAAAGGGAATAAAAAATTATGATACACTCGAAGCATTTAAAGCCATGAGAAGCAGCGCTGATGCTGACAGATTAGGTTTAGCATATTATAAAAAATTCGGACATATTCCCGGTGATAAAGAAAGCGAATCAGTTTCAAAAACATTGGAATACGCTTACGACGATTGGTGTATCGCCCAAATGGCAAAGGGTTTGAACAAAACCGATGATTATAAAAATTTTATTCAGCGTGCTCAATATTATAAAAATGTTTTCGATCCCGGTACAAAATTTATGCGCGCAAAATGGAATGGCGGTTGGTACAAACCTTTTACACCAACAGAAGTAAATAATAATTATACCGAAGGTAACAGTTGGCAATATTCATTTTATGTTCCGCAGGATATTTCAACAATGATGGAATTATATGGTGGAAAAGAGAAATTTTTAGAAAAACTAGATTCACTTTTTTATGGAAATTACAAATTAAGTGGTCGTGAACAGGTTGATATTACTGGGCTTATAGGGCAATACGCACAGGGGAATGAACCCAGCCATCATATGGCGTATTTGTATGATTATGCCGGAAAGCCTTGGAAGACGCAGGAATTGATTCATAAGATTGAAAAAGAAATGTATTTGAATACTACAGACGGACTTTGTGGTAATGAAGATTGCGGACAAATGTCGGCATGGTATGTTATGAGTGCAATGGGTTTTTACCATGTTTGCCCGGGTAACCTTCAATTTGCAATAGGAACACCTGTTTTCAGTAAAGTTAAGATTCATCTTGAAAACGGAAAAACATTTACGATAACTTCAAAAAATATTTCACCGGAAAACTTTTACATTCAGTCAGCTACGTTAAATGGTGTGAATTATAATAAATCATATTTCACGTATTCTGATTTGATGAAGGGTGGGAACTTAGAATTGACAATGGATAGCAAGCCAAACAAAATCTGGGCGACAAATGAAAATGATTGTCCGAAAACAAAAATTGATGATTATCCTATTGCACTTGTTCCATATTTTGTTGCCGATGGAAAAACTTTTTACGATTCAATAAAAGTTGAAATAAAAACCATAAATAATGATCAACAAATTTTTTACACACTTAATGGTGCAAACCCGGATTCAGCGGGCATTTTATATACCAAGCCTTTAGTGGTTAAAAACACAACGAAAATAAAAGCTATTTCAAAAAATAAATTGCAGGAAAAAAGTTTTATTATCGAAGCAAATTTTATAAAGATTACAAAAGGAAGAAGTGTAAAAATTATATCAAAATATGACCCACAATACACTGCCGGAGGTGATGAAGGCTTGATTGATAACATACGTGGTGAAAGCGATTTTCGTTTAGGGGGCTGGCAGGGCTACCAGGCACAGGACTTTGAAGCTGTTGTTGATTTGGGTAAAGAACAAAAAGTAAATAAAATTGCAGCCGGATTTTTACAGGATGTTCGATCATGGATTGTATTTCCTGTAGAAGTTGAATATTCCGTTTCATCTGATGGTAAGAATTTTAAGGATGTTGAAACAGTTAAAAATATTTTCCCGGATAATGACTATACCCCAACCATTAAAGATTTTTCGATAAATGTGAATTTGAATTGCCGCTATGTAAAAATCAAAGCCAAAAATTATGGAAAACTACCTTCGTGGCATTTAGGTGCTGGTGGTGATGCATACATTTTTACTGATGAAATTATTGTTGAATAAAAATTTAACATTAATAATAAAAAATAAAAACCCCTATGATTAACATGTGATTTTCAAAGTATTATAATATTCAAACGTAATAAATAATAGTATAACCTTAATTTTTGGTTAAATTTGTAAACAACTATTTATTATTATTGCGAATCTTTATAAAATATTTTTGAATTTTATTTTGAAAATTTTTACAAAACATATAGGAATTTTTATTCTTTTTTTTTCTCTTTTATTATTTAGGGTCTGCTGATTAAGTCAAGGCATATTTTAGATTAAAATAGTACAGCCTTATTGATATTTTCTTTTTTATTAAGGACATAGCCAACTTCATCAATATTGCTGAATAAGTAATCACAGAAAATATTTGACAATAGGCACTCTGCCCGATAAATTTAATCAGGTTGAGTACCAAAACTATTGTGGCTATCCACGATTCGCTGGTTTGTTGAAGTCTTGCTTTGATAAGATTCATACCATAAGCTGTTTTTGCTTGACCAAACTTGCCTTCTATTGGATTTCTTTCGCCCGGTCTTACGTGTTCCACATCCACAGCCGTTGGTCTGCCTAAAGGCTTTGCCCTAAGCTTTATCCCGAGAAGCTTGAGTGCTGCTCTGTTAGACCGATTACAGTATATCTTATCGACCAGAACTTCTTCGGGATAATATCCAAATAGTTTTTTGTATTTCTCTACTGAAGCCATTAGTCGAGTGCCTTCATTAAATGCATCCCATGATAAATCATCCAGAAAAGCAAAGCCATTCATGAGCGATACATTTATTTTTGCTCCAAATTCAACATTTGCATTCGTTTTGCCTCGCACTATTGGACGAACATGTGGCTGATGTATGCTTACAATGCGATGTTCTATGCTGTGTGTCTTTTCTTCAAACATCTTTTGTTGCTGTTCATACAGCGTGTTGATTACAAAAAGGTATTTGTGTTGTCTTGGATCCAACGGTATTTCAGTGTATGCGTCTAAAAGTTTGTTTATGCTTTTCAGGTTTCTTCTCAAATAACTCAATTGTTTTTTTATGGCATTGTGTATTTCTCTTTTTGATTTAACCTTTTTCTGTGCGGTTCTCAGATAATTCTTTCGTGCAATTTTTCTGTATGTTCGGGGCTTCTTTTCATGAAGTTTTTGTGAATACAATTCATCTATTAACTCTTCTGATTTTTCTCTGGCATCATTTAATAAATTTAAATCTGTTGGATATGCTATGTTTTGCGGGCATGCCGTGGCATCTGTTATCAGTTTGCCTTTGTGTGTTATTGCTTTTTCTGTTATCGATGTTTCATGATGCAATGGTTCTTCATCTTTTGTGTTATCACAATCATAATGTTCGGGATCATTAGTGTTATCCGTATCTTTCGATGAATCACTTTTTGATAAACCGAGTATTTTCTCGTTGATTGAATTTATTTGTTCAATGCCCATGCGCTTTCTGAATTCAACAAACAATGAGGGATCGAAAGGTTCTTCTGTACTGAAACTGCTGTAACCTATGAAGTATTGCATATACATGTTCTCTTGTATTTGCAACACGGTTTCCCTATCGCTCATATTACACATATGTTTCAGGATCATTGCGCCAATCGCTACTCGCGGATTGATACCGTCAGCACCTGTCTGACTATTGTTCATTTGAGCTTGGTATGTGCTCACTAACAAATCCCATGGTATTTGATGTGCCAATATGACCCATCGATTACGCATATCCAATGATTGCAAAAATGGACTCTCGAAGCCTTCGATTGTCATCTGTGTTGGACTTACATATGGATGTTTTGATGCACGGCTTTTTTGTGCTTTTGCCATTTTTTCTTGCATTTATTTATGGCAAAGTTCTATATTTTTATTGTATTTTCAGAACGCTCAGGTTTTATCAGCAGACCCTATTTAATAATTACAAATCTTTTTGTCAGTTAAGTATTAATACTGCACCTACTCCGGCTCAGTTAGTTCAGAATGTATTGATAGGCGGAGGCGTTATGGTTTCTAATATTTCTTATTCCGGTGGGGCAGGTTCTCGTGCTCAGTTTACTAATGGAAGTACAACAAACCTGGGATTAAATAATGGAATAATTTTATGTACAGGGACTGTTACTCAAATTGCAAATCCGGCTACTTATTTTATGAGTACCAATTTAGGTTTGGCTGGCGATGCCGATTTAACAGCGATAAATACATGTACTACATTCGATCCTTGCATTCTTGAATTTGACTTTATTCCGCTTTCTGATACCATTCGATTTCGTTATGTTTTTGGTTCGGAAGAATACCCGAATTATGTTTGTTCGCAGTATCAGGATATTTTTGCTTTTTTTATTTCAGGACCTAATCCTGCCGGCGGAAATTATAACAAATACAATATGGCTCTTATTCCCGGAACTGCTTTACCGGTTTCGGTGAATAGTGTGAATAATGGTACTCCCGGAGGTAGTTATAATTCATCAGGATGTACATCTTTATCTTATTCAAATTACTATGTTGATAATGCGGCATTAGGCGGAACTACTATTGCTTTTGGAGGATTCACAACTCCTTTAACAGCATGGTGTAAAGTTGTTCCCTGTCAGACCTACCATATCAAACTTGCTGTTGCCGATGGTTATAATGGTTTATATGATTCGGGTGTTTTTCTTGAAGCCAATAGCTTTTCATCGAATGTATGCAATGTTAGTTCTTCTTATTCGAATACTACATTTGGAAATAATGCAGTAGAAGGTTGTTCTCAAGGGTATTTTTCTTTTGTGTTAACATCTCCTGCAACTTCACCATATACTGTAAACTATACTTTAACAGGAACAGCTGTTAACGGCACAGATTATACATCGGGTTTAAGTGTTACTATTCCTGTAGGTCAGGATTCTATTGCTATTCCTATCAATCCAATTTTTGATGGGACAAATGAAGGGACAGAAACCGTAATAATTAATTATACAAGTGGATGTGTTCCCCAGACTGATACTATCTATATAATGGATAATTCATTACTACAGGTAAATTTAAATAATGATACAACAATTTGTCGGGGAGCAACCATACCTCTTTCTGCAACAGTTTCCGGGGGAATTACTCCGTATTCATATACTTGGAATACAAATCCAACTATGAGTTCAATAAATGTATCACCAACAAGTACAACAACATATTCCGTTACGATTACTGATTATTGTTCACAAACAGCTTCTGCCAATGTTACTGTTACCGTAAACCATGTTTCCTTGTCCACAACTACAATAGATGAGAATTGTAATAAAGTAAATGGAAGCGCTACTGTAAGCATAACAGGTTCGTCGTGTTCAACAAATTATACATATTTATGGAACACATTACCTGTGCAAACTACATCAACAGCGTCGAATATATCAGCTGGGACATATACTGTTACGGTATCATGCGGCTCATGCACTTCATCGGCATCGGTTGTAATAAATAATATTCCCGGTCCGAATATTAGTGTTGATTCAGTTACTTTAGCTAATTGTCAGGCGTCTGATGGTGATGCAACAACGATTGTTACAGGCGGATCGTCACCGTATTCTTATATATGGAATTCAAACCCTGTACAGACCACCCCTGATTTAATAAATGTGATCGCTGGAAGTTATACAGTAACCGTTACCGATGCTAATGGTTGTACTGCAACAACTAGTGTTATAGTTGGTCAGCTTAATGGTCCGCAAATAACAGCTTCATTAGTTAATGATGCAAACTGTATTGCATCGGATGGTAATGCAACAACAACTGTAAGCGGAGGCAGCGAACCATATTCCTATTCATGGAATTCAACACCAGTTCAAACAACATCAGATTTAATAAATGTTCCTACCGGAAATTATACCGTAACGGTTACCGATTCTACAGGATGCGTTGCAACAGCAAATGTAACTATTGGTCAAATAAACAACTTGTCCGTTACTGCTACTTTAGTTAACGATGCAAACTGTACAGCGTCCAATGGTGCTGCAACAACAACTGTTAGCGGAGGAACTGCCACTTATTCCTATTCATGGAATTCAACACCAGTTCAAACAACCACTAATTTACAAAATGTTCCTACCGGAAATTATTCGGTAACAGTAACGGATATAAATGGATGTACCGCTTCAGCAAGTGTAACAATAGGTCAAATCAATGACCTGAGTGTTTCTGCTTCCTTAGTGAATAATGCAACCTGTAACGCTTCTGATGGCTCGGCAACGACAACTATTACCGGAGGAAACGCACCATATTCATATTCATGGAATTCTTCGCCTATTCAGACAACGGCTGATTTACAAAATGTTCCTACCGGAAATTATTCGGTAACGGTAACAGATATAAATGGATGTACCGCTATTTCAACGGTAACAATAGGTCAGGTTAATAATTTATCCGTTTCAGCATCGGTAAACGATGCTAGCTGTGGAACATCAGATGGTATGGCAATTACAACTGTTTCAAATGGTACAGCACCTTATTCGTATTCGTGGAACTCTTCACCTGTACAAACAACAGATAGTTTGCAAAATGTAGCATCAGGAAATTATTCAGTAATAGTATCTGATGCAAACGGATGTACTGCATCTACCAGTGTAACCATAGGAGAACTTAGCGGACCAGAAGTTATTGTAACATCGCAAAATGATTTGTGCAGACAAGGAAACGGAACAGCTACAGCATTTGCAACAGGCGGAAATGGGGCATATTCTTATTCATGGAGTACCAACCCGCAGCAAACTACTGAAACAGCAACAAATCTTGCTGCCGGTGTATATACAGTCATTGTTTTTTCAGGAATGTGTTCCGATACAGCAACAGTAACGGTAAACAGCACACTCGGACCGGAAGCAAATTTAAATATCAATCCACATATTACAACCATTATCGATAACCCTGTATCATTTTATGGAAGTGCTGTTGGTGATATAATGAATTGGGAATGGATTTTTGGTGATGGGAATTTTGATGTAGGACAGAATGTACAATATCAATATAGCGATACCGGAACATATGAAGTAATGCTTGTTGTGGTTGATGTAAACGGATGTACCGATACGGTTACCGATATTGTTCATGTAAATGATTATTATGCCATTTATATTCCTAATGCATTTACTCCTAATGGCGATGGGAAGAACGATTATTTTTTACCCCAGGGAACATATGTTGATACTACAGATTATCATATGCTGATATTTAACCGCTGGGGAAATATTGTATTTGAAACTGAAAAATGGGGAGAAGGCTGGAATGGAACAGAAAACAATAATGGTTCAACATCGGATATTATTCAAGGTGTTTATGTATACAAAATTAATGCTGTTGCAATTAAAGGAAGAAAACACGAATACATGGGAATGATTGTTTTAATAAAATAATCAAGTATTGAAACGTTATAGATATATGCTGCGTATAAATACATAAAATCATTTACGAATACATATAAATGCTGAATAAAAAAAGAAATGTACTGATCATTGAGCATGAAGCAATTATCGCTTTAGATATCAAAGAGCGCTTATCTACCCAGGGGCATAACGTAATTGGAATAGCTTCATCGCTGCAGGAAGCAATATCAAAAAGAAAAAATTATAATAACGCCGATTTAATACTTATCGACACAAGCCTTTCCGATTTTTTTGTTGAATTAAATAATGCCGAAAAAATTTATAATCTCATACGTACTCCGTTGATTTTAATGGTTTCAAATACTAAAGAGAAGATAAAAGAAAAATGTTGCAAATACAAATTTGTTCAGATAATTGAGAAACCCTTCCACAATGAAGAATTTATGGATGCTGTAGGGAATATATTGTCCTGTAACTAAATTTATTCTTCTTTTAAAATTTAATTAATTTTTCTGGTAACTTTATTTTTATTTATTTTTGAGTAATTCGTTTTCTCATTCTTAAATAATTATAAACCAAAAACAATTATTATGAAAAAGATTATTCTTATTGCAATGGCTTTAATGGCCATACATAATTTTAGTTATTCGCAAACAAGCGATAAAAAAAATAATATGTTTATTGAATTATGGGTAAGTTATACTTCGCAGGTAGTTTCGGGCAGAACAGCAATTAAACCGACTATGATAGTTGATTTAGGAGTAGATAAAACGGTGAACACTACTGAATTTACAATAGGCCCAAGCGTAAACGGAGACAAAGAAAACTTTGGAATAAAAGAAACAAACGGAACACCCAAAACATTTACCAATGAAGTAGATATGATAAGATATTTTTATAGCTATGGTTGGGAAATCATGAGTACTGAAAACATTACGGTTTCTTCAGTAAATTATGTAAGATATATTTTTACAAAAGCTTCTACAACGACAACAAAACCATAAGGAAAAATAAATGAAATTACGAAGGGCGAATGTGAGTTTCTCACATTCGCCCTTCGTAATTATTCTAATGATATTTTCAATGCATCTAATTATTTATTTTTAAAAATTTAATTTCTACCCTTCTATTTTTCGTTCTACCTTCATTCGATTCATTTGATGCAATTGGGTTAATACTTCCGAACCCTTTATATGAAACCCTTGATTTATCAATGCCTTTCAAAATCAAATAATTTGAAACAGCTTTTGCTCTATTCTCAGATAAAAGCTGGTTATATGCTTCTGCCCCTATATTATCAGTATATCCCGAAATTTCTATATGTAATTTTAAGTTTTTCTTCAAGTATAGTACAAGACTATCAAGTTCTTCATAAGATTTTGGAAGGAGAACTGCTTTCCCTGTTTCGAATAATATATTGTTTAAAATTATTTGTTTTCCAACTTCGAATTTTATTTTTTTCTCTGGTGGTAGATTACATTTACAACTATTATTATTGTTGCAGTTACAATCAAAGTTATTATTTTTAATTTCCGAAACGCAAACATCATCAATAAAATAATATGCAATTAAGTCGTCATCTTTCACTTTTTTTTTGGAATTTACTAATTCCTTTTGAGTTTGTTTATCAGAATTAAAATTGCCAATAATGATGTATATTTCCCCGCCTTTTGCCATATATTCACCCGAGATTTCCATCCAGTTTAAAGTATCATCATAAATTTTATTAAAGTCGCTTGTTATTTGTGGTTTGCAAAATGATAACTCCTCATAATCTTTAACAGAACCTGGGTCACGCAATATTTTTATTTTCTTTTTTGATAAATATGCTCCGATACTGTTTATTGCATAATTGGATTTATTAGCTAGAGAAACATAAAATGCAACATGATATTTAAAACCAGCTTTCAATGTATCGCATAGTTTTACCTGAATAAAATCACTTCTATACTCGGGATACAATTGTAGTCCTACATAGCTACTTCCTGTATGCGGATATTGGAACCCTAAGTAGTTTTGAGGCATCCCTTTCCAATTAGCTAAACCGCAAGAATTATAATGTTCTGCATAACTGCAATATTCTCTGCTATAACTACCACTATTCCAAAATTCTGGTGCATCAAGCCAATCAGCATATTGGTCAGAACATTTTGTTTTATCTTCAAAACTTGGATTAGGAACCAAATTTTGTGAATAAATATTTAGCTTGAGAAAAAATATTAAAGTAAAAGTTGAAACAAATTTCTTTTCTTTCGATTTACAAAATAAAAAATACAACATTTAAGATATCAATTAAGTTCGGTTTATTCAAACAACCCTTCATCTCTTAATAGAAGCAGTATTGCCGACTGTGGAACAAGAAAATATTTTTCCTGTTCAAATTCAATTTCAATGGCTTGTCGTTGTAAATAAAGCGCAAGGTCGCCTTCTTTGGCTTGCAGCGGGATATATCTCACTTTATCTTTTTCTTTTTTCCATGTGTCGTCATCATCAGCATTATTAGGAATAGGATAACCCGGCCCGACTTTAATGATATATCCGCTTTGAATTTCTTCCTTTTCAATTACTGTAGGCGGAAGATATAACCCGCTTTTAGTGCGGTCGGTAAGTGTTTTAGGTTTTATTAAAACGCGGTCACCTACAACAATAAGTTTATGAATATTATCTTCCGGAAGGTTCATGATAGATTATGAGTTATTAAAAAATCAACGATTAATCAAATACACCTGAATTAATAAGCCCGTTAAGAAAATTTTTCATTTCATCGGATGCTGAAGTAGGAATTTGTTGTTGAACACTGGGCATATTTATTACACCACTAAGTGAACCTACATTATAATTTAATATTGTAGATAATGTGGTTGCCAGATCTGCGCCGGCTGCAACCTGTTTAAAAATATATAATCCCGTAAGCCGGTGTGTTTCTAAGTTAATCCCTCCCTGGGCATTTACCTGTTGAGTTGTATTTTTTAATACTTCAAAACCACTTGCAACTGTTGATACAGGATAGGATTCAATAGTATCCATTACCATATTCACAGTCATTCCGTCAAATTTTGCATCTTCTGCATTTTCTTTTGTATTATCGGCAGTCATATTAATAATGAAATCAATACCGTAATTAGCAGGATTAGCATAAGTTGCCGAATCTTCTGTCATCAGCTCTTCAAAAGTTTTACCGTTCAATGCATTAGCCGGAAGAGTAATATTGAAGCCGATATTATTAAAAGTATAAGAAACATTTTTTAATGCAGCTAATTTTTCGGCATCGCTAAGTGTGTCTTTTGCACATGAAGAAAAAAACAAACAACTGCAAACAATTAAAAAAGAATAAATAGTAGTTTTCATAAATATTAATTTTTTTATCAAAGTTAAAATGAAATATGAAATAAATAAAAAAACCTCATAATTATTATTACGAGGTTTTTGCTTTTTGTTGTCCTGTCAGGGGTCGAACCTGAACTCTTCTGTTCCAGAGACAGACGTGTTGCCAGTTACACCACAGGACAATGAGGATGCAAAGTTACATAAATTCTGTAAAAGAAAAAATAAATAAAAAAAATTATTCACTCATTTTTCGATATCAACAGTTCGGTAATTTTTTTATGTAAGGACTAAAGTCCTTGATAATTGTGGGTTTCACATTAACCCCGACCTTAAGGTCGGGGTTAAAAAACTCGATGAAACTGGGCTTTAGCCCAAAATTTACTGAAAAATTACCGAACTGTTACTATATATCAGTTTGCTGATTTTCAACAAACAATTTTTCTTACCTTCGCGGCATGGAAACAGTAGTAAGCGGAATACGCTCAACAGGAAATTTGCACCTCGGCAATTATTTTGGTGCAATTAAAAATTTTTTAAAGATGCAACATGAACATCGTTGCTTCTTTTTTATTGCCGATTATCATTCATTAACAACACATCCCACACCGCAGGATTTACATAATAATGTAAAACAGGTTCTGGTTGAATACCTTGCCTGTGGCCTTGATCCTGATGCAGCTACAATTTATATTCAAAGCGATGTTCCTGAAATTTCAGAATTATATTTATTGCTGAATATGAATGCATATCTTGGCGAACTGGAACGTTGCACATCTTTTAAAGAAAAAGTCCGCAAACATCCCGATAATATTAATGCCGGATTGCTTACATACCCGGTACTTATGGCTGCCGATGTTATTATTCATAAAGGTACAAAAGTGCCTGTTGGTAAAGATCAGGAACAACATCTTGAAATGGCGCGTACTTTTACAAACCGTTTTAACCGCATGTATAAAGTTGAATATTTTGTAGAACCTTATGCTTTTAACTTTGGTGAAGAGTTGATCAAAATCCCGGGACTCGACGGAGCAACAAAAATGGGAAAATCGGAAGGTGAAGGCAACGCAATATTCTTAGCCGATGAACCCGAAGTGATTCGTAAAAAAGTGATGCGTGCGGTTACCGATGCAGGGCCTACAGAACCAAATCAGGTGAAACCACAAGCTATTGAAAATATTTTCAGTTTGATGAAAACACTTTCATCTGCCGATACTTATGATCATTTCAATAATCTTTACAACAATTGCCAGATTCGTTATGGCGATATGAAAAAACAATTAGCTGAGGATATCATTAAATTCCTTGAACCATTTCGTAGTAAAATTAAAGAGATTGATTCCGATAAAGATTATTTAAGGAAAGTTGTAAAACAGGGCGCTGAAAAAGCTCGCGAAAGTGCATCGAAAACTTTACGCGAAGTACGCGAAATTATTGGATATAAAGAGTTTTAATAATGAAAGTATAAAGGAATAAGGTATATGGTATAAAGGGAAAATAAAAAATATTTCCTTATACCTTTTATACCCTATACCCCTATACCTCAAAACTAAAATTATATTTTTATAAACTTATTTTAATAACCAGATGAAACCCGTTAAAGGATTACTGCCGTTTGCAACATGGTTGATGCGATTAGCTTTGGCAGTTTTTGTATTTGTAACTTTTATTGGAACACTAAAAGGATTTGAATACAAAACCATACAATTTTATGTAGCTTTGGTGTATATTGTTTTTGGAACACTCTTGTTTTTAGGTGGTTTTATGAATAAACCCGGAATTACAGTGTTTTCGGGGCTTATGTTATTTCTTGTTTCTGTATATCGAATAATTATGCTTTTTTCCGGTGGTGTTGATGCCAACCTTGCTATATATTTTATTATTGCTTCGGTCTCGTTATATTATTTTACAGCGGGAAATAAAAATTAAATCCTGAATGCCTGATCCTATCTATACTGATATAATTCCCGAGAATGCTATTTTGGTTGGAATAATTACTCCCAGGCAGGACGAAGAGCGTGTTAAAGAATATCTTGATGAACTTGCTTTTTTGGTTGATACTGCCGGAGCAATTCCTGTGAAGCGATTTGTACAGCGACTTGTAATGGCTGATAGAAGTACTTTTGTAGGTTCAGGGAAACTGGAAGAGATTAAAAATTATGTTAAGGAAAATAAAATAGATGTTGCTGTATTTGATGATGAACTTAGTCCATCGCAAATACGCAATATTGAAAATGTTTTGGAATGTAAGATACTAGATCGTAATAACCTGATACTTTACATTTTTGCAAAGCGTGCGAAAACTGCATATGCCAAGACCCAGGTAGAATTAGCTCAGTATGAATATTTACTTCCACGCCTTACACGAATGTGGACACATCTTTCAAAACAGCGTGGGGGTATAGGTTTGCGTGGTCCGGGGGAAAAGGAAATTGAAACGGATCGTCGTGTTATTCGTGATAGGATTTCGCTACTGAAAGATAAACTAAAAACCATTGACAAGCAAATGGCAACACAGCGTGGCAACAGGGAAGGCTTGGTACGCGTGGCTTTGGTTGGTTACACCAATGTGGGGAAATCCACGATTATGAATCTTATCAGCAAGTCGAATGTATTTGCCGAAAATAAATTATTTGCCACACTCGACACTACAGTAAGAAAAGTGGTGATAGGAAATCTTCCTTTTTTACTTTCAGATACGGTTGGATTTATACGCAAACTTCCGGTAGGCCTTGTGGAATCATTCAAATCAACGCTTGATGAAGTACGTGAAGCAGATATTTTATTGCATATTGTCGATATATCTCACCCGAATTTTGAAGAACAAATTGATGTGGTAAAGCAAACACTGAAAGAAATTAAATCTTCCGATAAGCCTACCATTATTGTTTTTAATAAAATTGATGCATATAAATTTATTGAAAAAGAGGAAGATGATCTCACTCCTTCTACAAAAAAGAATCTTACACTGGATGAACTTCAGAAAACATGGATGTCGAAAAATAATATGCCTGCCATTTTTATTTCAGCCACTCAAAAACAAAATATCGAAGATTTCAGAATGATGCTATACCGTAAAGTAAAGGAAATACATATTACACGGTATCCGTATGATTATTTTTTATACTAAGAAATATAAATTAACAAATGATATTATAATATTCCCCATTTTGTAAGAAATCCGTAATGCCACAATACGTATGCTGCTATACAAAGCAGGATAAAAAACGTTATTAAAATTGGGATAAACGGTTTTTTCTTTTTTACAAATGGATCTACCAGGTTTAAATGTGAATTTTCAGGCAATACAGCCAAATGGGTTAATGTATTTCCAAAAGGAATATTAATTGTAGCACGTGCATTTATTGCCCATCCGTTTGCATCTAAAATAGGAGCAAGATTCCTTTTACGAAGTTTAAGCCATGCAAGTATCATCGATGGCCCTGAAATACATAAAATAATACCGGTAATTGCCAAAGGCATCTTCCACCATACAAGTCCGAAAAATCCTGTTAACATCGATGCAATTACTGACCCGATTGCTCCAAGTGCAAGACTGATGGCTGCAAATATTCCTACAAATTTACCAATATCGAATGGTTGATGCGGGGGAGGAGGAGCAGGTACGCTAACAGGTACAGGTGCTTCAGGTGCAGTTTGTATAGAGGTTTTTAACCCATTGTCAACTTTAGCGGTTGTTTTTTCTATTCTTGATGTTGTTGCAGTATCAACTTCTTTTTCTTTGGCTGATGCAAACTTTTCAATTTGTTTGGAAATAAATTTTGATACTTTTTTATACGGCGACCAAAAAGCTTGTCGGATACTTATAGGATGTTCAATTATCTTTACAATTGTTGCATCCCAGTCGTCGCCCTGCCTATCGTAAAATATTGCATTTCTGCCAACTTCAATATCATCGAAATCTCCATCGGTCAATGCAGCTACAATAGTCATTACTTTATTTTTAGTTTTGGAATAGCATTCACAATAAATTAAACATATTCCGCTTAATCTTGCAATTGCATTGTGCTTGTTCATATCGCTAACCTTTATACAAAGGTCGCAGCAACGCTGGTCGATATATAAACTTCCTGCCTGGAATATTGCTTTTGAATCGGGTGAATAAAAATCGTAAAAAGTTACATAATTTTTTAACAGTTTATAAAGATCGCGATAATACCTTACCAATTTATCAACTAAAAATATATTATTTGTATTCTCTTCAAGTGCTTTATCCTCTTCAATTAATGAATATAAATATTCTTTTGAATTTCCTTTGAGCAATTCACGTATGAATGATAATCCTAATTTTTCAACTGCTACACCAATTTTTTCAGATTGCCAGTTAATGTAATCGTCAAATTTTCTGCATATATTTTCCCATTCGGTTTCTGTTAAATTTTCTTTGCCGGGAAATTCAGGGTTGATTACTAAATTCCTGAGATTTTCAATAGCTTTTTCCCATGCAGGATTAATGCCCTTTGTAAGTGGAAGCGGTTTTTTTGTTTCGATTTTTGTAAGAGTAAAGCCTGCTATTTCATCAATGCATGAAGACAGGTCTTTTTTACTTATTCCTTCGTATCGTGTATTCAGTGAATTTAAAATATCAACCGAATCAGAATCAAATTCTGCCAAACGGCATCTTAAAAAGTAGTCTTCTATTTTATGTTTGATAGTACTGAAAGCTGAAAATGCTTCGGCTGTAGAATCAGCAAAAGGTAATATTTTTTTTATATCAGCTTCTGCTTTAGTGTACCAGTTCGAATAATCTTCACAGTTTTTATAAAAATCATTTACGTGGTCTATTGAAATACCGGGTTTTCCATTCAGGTCGTTTGCAGAACCAACACATGAAATAATATCGTTAATGAGTTTTTTTATTTTTTCATCATCTGTTGAATCTTCAGTAATAATGCCATCGCCATTGAATTTAGTATTTGCAAAGATTTTAACAGTATCCGAAGTTTCTTCAACAGTGATCTCTGTATTATCGGGTATTCCTAAGTTTGAAAGAATTTGCCGGGCAGATGTAAGTAATTTTTTCCCTTCTTCTGTGCTTTCATTAATGGCCGACAAAGGCAAACTTTTATTTTCTTTTACCAGGTCATCAGGATTGTTAATAACAGAAGTTATCCATTTTACTGCGTTAAGGATTTCAGGAACCCTGATTCGTTCATCTTTATCGCTATCAATAAGCTCAAGAGTTTTGGGGTCTATTTCCATTCCATAAACGGGGCAGCTTAATGCAGTCCATAGTTTCTGATCCAGGTATTCCAGTGAAACCAAATCCATTCCGGTTTCAAGGTTTACTCTGTTTACACCGCCTACCCTTGAGAATTGCCATATATGTGAACCATTCTCAGAGTTTAGGATATTATTTAATTTGCTTACCTTTTTTAAAATTTTTGTAGACTTAGACATTTTTATTCATTTTTAATTTGTCAGTATGTTAGAATTTATATGAAAATCCTACACCAAATAATTCTTTAAATTGTGTTCTTGGACCTTGTCCAATGATTATTCCGTTACCATCATAAACCGTAATATCTACTTTATCATCGTATATCAACTGGGTTGAAAGTGTTGCTGATATATATTTATTTATTTTCATTGAAATTAGAGTTTCCCAGTTTATTACTATGTTCTGTGGATTTTCCATGTAATTGGAAAAGAAATCAGCTTTGGTGGCAAGGTTTATATTTTTCATAATATCTTTTCGGAACGAAGCTCTTACATAACCTCCAAATTCCATTTTCGTTTTTTTACCGGGAGTAGTTACAACACCTGATTCATCAAGAATAGCGGGATCTACACCAAAACTGCCAAGGTCAGCCAGGTTTTGGTTGTTTACAATAATTATTTTTCCGGTAACGGGTGCAATAAAACAATTAAAAATGCTATTCGGTTTATAATCCATTCCTATAGCTCCAAGTAAATAAGCAGGCGCCAGGAAATCAGAAATTTTTATTTTAATTGTGTCATTCGGATAATTGTAACCTTCGGTAAGTTGTGTTTTTAAATTAATTAATGCAGCGTAATACCAATATTTTGAAGCCTTCTGACCGTATTTGGAGTTGAATTCAAATTTATCATCACTTTTTTGGAAAGGTGAATTTTTATCACCCTGGCGCATCTGCCCGTAACCAATATCAAGTGTATTATCCCAACTTGATTTATTATATTTAAGATTAGCAAAAGTATTTATTAGCCCATTAAATGCAACTGAAGGTTGGCCACCGGCAGCCCAATTGGTTAATGAAACCTGGTTAAAGGTAAGAGAAAAAGTTCCGCCTTTTTTCCATCCGTCAATGGTATCTGAAGATTGAGCTTTTAATACAGTTTCCTTTTCAGTATTTTGCGCTGATAAATCTATAGCAAGCGTGAAAATAATTAATAAAAAAATAATTTGTTTCATAGTAATAAAATTTAAAATTATAATAAATCAATATATTGAACAAATTAGGGTAAAATAATTTTTAAAAAAATTAAATTAAACTACTTGATGCTGGGGAAAATTATCGAAAATTTTGTTCCCTTATCAGAGCTTTCGACCTTTAGTTTTCCCTGTATCTGTTCGGTGAGTAAGCACACCAGTTGTAATCCAAGACTTTGGGTGTTTTTACAATCAAATCCGGGAGGAAGACCTTTGCCGTTGTCTTTAATCGACAATACCAGATTTTTTTCATCATATTTTTTCAAAGAAATTTCTATTTTTCCATTGGTTTTGCCTTCAAAAGCATATTTAAATGAATTTGATACAATTTCATTTGTCATCAAACCCAGTGAAATAGTTGTATCAATACTTACAGGGAAAGGTTCTGCCGAAATTTTGTATTCTACAGGATGATCAGTTGAGTTGTAAATGGTGAATAGATATTTGATAAGATTGGTGATATAGTCTAAAAAATTAATATTCGAAAAATCTTTTGTCTGGTAAAGTTTTTCATGAATCAGTGCCATAGTTTTAACACGACTTTGGCTATCCTGTAAAATATTTACAATTTTTTTATTTTTTATGAATGATGCCTGAAGATTAAGAATACTGATAATTACCTGCATATTATTTTTTACCCTGTGATGGATTTCTTTCAAAAGAATTTCTCTTTCTTCCAATTGATGTTTGATTAGATCTTCAGCTTTTGTTCTTTCATCAATTTCTATTTTTAAATATACATTCGTTTTTTCAAGTTCTAATGTACGTAGTTTAACCTTTTCTTCAAGTTCTTCATTGATCTTCCTGATTTTTTTTTCTATTATTTTACGTTCGGTAATATTATGCAATGAGGCAACCAGGTTTATACATTTTCCATTTTGATCATACACGGGTGCTACACTATGAATTACTGTAATTGTTCCGGTAGGAAAATCATTCGTTTCTTCCCATCTGATTATAGTTTTTTGTTCTATGGCTTTTTGGTAATTGCTTACAGTTGTACTCCATGAAGGATAATTTAAAGTTTCATCTAATATTTTACCCAGTATCAAGGAAGTATCAAAACTGGTAAAATCTTTATATACTTTATTTACATTTTTTACACGGAATTTATTTTCTCCTTCAACACTCAACAAGAAAATAACATCGTCAACAGTATTGAATATGGAATCAAGTTCCATTTTTTGCTGTAATAATTTTTCTTCTGATTCTTTGCGTTCGGTTATATCTTCAACAATTCCCAAACCCCCGTGTATGCCATTGCTTCCGATGTCCATTGGAGCAAATAAACATCTTACCGGAGTAGTTTTATTTGCTGTAAAGGAGGTGTAAATACCTTCATAGGATTCTGGTTTTCCATTGAGCGCTTTACGAATAGGCGAGACTATATTTTTATCCGGTAAATTAATAATATTCAGACCTATAAGTTTTTCTTTTGAAGAGCCAATAATCTTTACAAAATTGTCGTTACAGGTTACAATAACACCTTTTTCATCGAATGAAAAAATACCCAGTGGTGAATACTCAAAAATTAAACGATAAGTTTCTTCACTTTTCTTTAAGGCTTTTTCTGCTAATTTACGTTCGGTAATATCATGCAAAAAAACAAGTTCGGCTTTTTTACCAAAATAATTAAAAACAGATGCCGTAATTTCAACAGGTACTTCTGTTCCATTTTTTAATATTGCATTTGCTTCATAACCTATAGGGGTATTATCACCACTTATCCTTTTATTGTAATATTGCAATATTCTTTTGCGGTCTTTTTGAGAAACAAAATTTATAAATGGTTGTCCGATTAATTCGTTTGCCGTATATCCTGATGCGGAAGTAAGAACATGATTCACAAATTCGATCACCCCATCTTTTATAATCATAATACTATCAATAGCTGATTCTATAAGTGTACGGTATTTTTCTTCACTTTCGCGCAATTCAGCTTCAACTTTTTTTCGTTCGGTGATATCTTTTACTGCACCATAAATTCCAGCTAAGCGTTTTTTCTTTTTGTCCCATATTGGGTGAGCATAAACCCTTACCCATATTATTTCGCCCGATTTTTTTATTGTTCGTAGTTCGGTAACCACATTCCTGTTTGCCATTAATGCAGCCATGTCAGCTTTATCTTTTTCAATATCATCAGGATGCAATGTTGTACGCCATCCGCCTATAGCTTTATATTCATCAAAAGAATATCCTGTTATATTTTCGAATGCTCCTGCTGCCCAGTTCAGAATTAAATTACCAGTTTCCTCTACAATAGTAGAAAACATATAATCGCTCGAAGCGGTTGAAATAAGACGGTAGCGTTCTTCACTTTCACTTAAAGCAGCTTCAACTTTTTTTCGTTCGGTAATATCATTAATAACAGCTATCCTGGCGTTTTTATTTTCATACAGAATATCATGCGATGTGGCTATTATGTCTATTAATGTACCATCGGCTTTACAATGTTTCCATTCGCCTGCATAGGCATGTCCCTGTATTTTTCCGGCAAGATCGACAATAGGTTTTTTTTGTTCTTCCGGATAAAAATCCGGAAGTTTCATTGATGCGATTTGTTCTTTTTTATAACCATAATGTTTAATGAAAGATTCATTAACAGAAAGCATTTGCAAAGTACCACGTTCATAAATCAACATTGGAGCAGGATTATGTTCAAAAAGTAAACGGTATCGCTTTTCCGATTCCTTAAGTTCATTTTCGGCCTTTTTCCTTTCTGTAATATCCTGTAATGATGCTATGCTGCGCTTGGTGTTGGGAATAATATCTATTGAGAGTAAAATGTATTTTTGGTTTCCGCTTTTATCAACAAACCTGAATTCATATGATTTTAATGCTTCTTCTGCGTTTATCCTCCGTAGTTTGTGTTGTTTCTCCATAAATTCCAAATCTTCCTTTACAACAGTATCTTTCCAGCTCATTTTATTTTCAATTTCTTCTTTTGAATAACCGGAAAGGTCTTCAAACTTTGAGTTAGCAAGTGAAATAATTGTATTTTCTTCAATAATAATTGTAGCGGTGCCTGTATTTTCAAAAATTGTTCGATATTGTATTTCCGATTCCTTTCTTTCCGAAATATCCCTTACTACAGCAATAACATACGGTTTATTATCAAATTCTGTATAACGTAATGATACTTCTACCCAAAAATATTCGCCACTAAACTTAGTTGCTTTCCATTCAAAAATTTTATCGCCTTCTGTTTTTGTTTTTTTAAGCATTTCCATGGCATCCTCTTTACTGAATGGAGACTCGCTTAATCCGGATGTATTTATTAGTTCATAATTTAATGCCTGTTCGTGAGTGCAATTATACATTTCGCACATACGCTTGTTTACATATACAATCTTACCTGTATTATAATCATGTATAAATAATGCGTCATGTATAGAATCCAAAACTTCTTTTATAAACCCGGGAGATTGTTGAAACATTTTAATGGAATTAAATTTTAATAATTTAATTTCTAAATTTAAAAAGCAATATAGTACCAATTGTTAATTTAAAATAACCCAAAGGCTATTTTAAATTTTACAATGGTTATGCCGATGACATAGATGTTATAGTACAATTTATTGGACTCCTATTACATATATACAATCGGTATAATCTGTAATTAGTAAAAAATACTTAGGCGATTAGTAAAGACAAAGTTAATGAAAAAAAATGTAAAATCACAAACTTATCTTTACATATTTGGATTTGGTATAAAAAAAAAGCTGCCTTATCAGGGCAGCTTTTTCAGGATGTTATATAAATTTTAATAATAAGATATTCTGTTATCTGTGATTTTTGCATTTTTTTCAAGAGCCTTATATGCATCATAATTTACACGACTTTGAAAATTTGCAGTCATTTGTAATATATTATTTTTATAATCTTTTACTTCAGGAGCTTTAATAATATTATCGACCTGCAAGACATATATGGCTGTTTTTCCTTTTAAAGGTTCCGATAAAGTATTCGGCTTAATAGTAAAAATATTACCTATAATTTCCGGTTCAGGACCATAGCCGGGTAAAGAATATGTAGAGAAAGTAACCATGTCGAGCGTATCAACAACGGCACTGTCGAGTTTGTAAGAAAGAGCTTCGAGTGTGATACCCGGAGTAATTTGTCCTTTTATTTTTGCTATCAGGGTTTCTGCTTTCTTTTCATTTTTTACATAAGGTTCAATCTGTGTTTTTATCTGTTCAAGTGTTGGAACACCTTTTTCACGGATTTCTTTTAAACAGGCAACAACATATTTTGTTTGCAGATCAAAAACTCCAGAAACATCACCTTTTTTTGTACTTTCAGCATATGCCCATTTTACTATTTCTCTTGGCGATTCAAGTCCGGCAATAGTATTGCTCATGGCTTCGATATTTTCTGCCAGTCGTTTATTAAGTTTTTTATCAATAACTCCTTTGTTGAATTTTTCGGCATTAGTGTATTCACCAGAGAATTCGCTTGCGGTAGCATAAATATTCTGATATGTTTCTTTGCTGGGTTTGATTTTACTGGTTATTAAAGCTAACTTAGCTTTATTTGAAACTTTTTTCTTACCTGTAACTTTTACGATATGATATCCAAAAGGAGTTTCAATAATTTTTGTATCACCAACCTTGCCTTCAACACATGCCTGGGTGAATGAATAAATCATATTTCCACCCATATCCATATCAGCAAACCAATCAAGGTCGCCTGCTTTAGCTGATGCAGCAGCATCATCAGAATTTTTCTTTGCAATAGAATCGAATTCTTTAGGATTCTTTTTTATTATGGTCAACAGGCTATCAGCCATTTTTTTCGCCTGGTCTTTTGTTCGTTTAATTGTTTCAGCTGCACGGGTTGCCCCTGCATAGGAAATTAATATATGGCTTGCTCTCATTGAATCGGGTCTTTCCTGGAAATCCATTACTCTTGCAAGGTAAAAAACATTATCCTCTAAATAAGGGCCCAAAACATCACCTTTCTTGGATTTAAATACAATGGAATCAAAAGCAGGAACAGTTATAAGTCCTTTTTTACGGTAAACACTATCATAAGATTCATCAGAATACTTAGAAACTAAAAGAGGTACATCTTCTGCTTTTTGAGTTTTCAGTTCTTCATAAACACCATTTATTTCGCGGGTAACTTCTGCAATGTCAGAATCGGATGGCTCTACATCATAAGTAATATATTCAATGTCTCTTGTAGCTTCTTCAAATGCATATTCATTTTTATGTTTATCATAATATTTTTGATAATCGTCATCAGTAACTGTAACAGAATTATCAGCAACAGATGAATATTTTTTAGCAATAATGCGCAGTACAGCTTTAGTGTTTTTCTGTTCATAATCTTTTTTAGCAAGAGCTGCAGGAACGTAATATCCTTTTTTAATAAGGTTCAGGTATTTTGTATAAATTCGTTCCGATTCAATTGATTCCAGAAAATTTTCCCAACGTGCTTTAGTTCCGGGTGTTTTTTGCTCTAACTGATCAAGTTGTTGCATATAACTTTTAACATAGGAAACATTAAAAACGCCAGTTTGAGGGTCTTTGAAATTTTCCTGAATATATTGATGAGGTTCTTTACCCTGTACCATATCCGATAGTTCATCGGCAGATATAGCAAGACCAAGCTCATTATATTCCTTTTTTAAAATATTATCACGCTCGAGCTTTGCCCAAATTTCATTTCTGATTTCAAATATTTTATCGGAAGAGAGGTTTTCTTCCCCGGTTTGTTGTTTAACCATTTCAATCTGGGCTTCAACCTGGGTTTCAAAATCGTTATAAGTAATTTTTTCACCACATATTTCACCAAGGTTAGGACGGCTCCCTTTATTTCCCTTTTTCCAGAAATCGCCAAGAACGAATGCTGCAAGAGCTACGCCGATAATAATTACGATCAATCCACCTCTTTTACGAATTTTGCCAATAATAGCCATAGTAATACTGTATTAAAATAAGTGCGCAAATTTAGAATTATTAATTATAAATAGAAAATATTTATTGATTTTTCTATAATTCATATTAATGAGTGTTTATAAGTGACATTTTAAAATAGAATAATTGTTTATTAATAATGTTGAAAAAAATCATAAAAATTTTATTCAATGATTTTTACATGTACTTGTTCAATGCGGGTTTTGCTCACCTGGATAATTGTAAAAATAAAATTTTTCAGGAATATTTTTTCGTTTTTTAATGGTATACTTTGATGATGATACATAATTAATCCTGCCAATGTTTCATAATCGGTAGAATCGGGCAGTCCGATACTGTATTTTTCGTTTATATAATCGATTTCCAGTCGGCCGGAAAAAATAAATTCATTTTTACTTATTTGTTTTTCAATAAGCTCATCAACATCAAATTCATCACTTATTTCCCCGAAAATTTCTTCAATTACATCTTCCATGGTTATTATTCCGGAAGTACCTCCGAATTCGTCAACAACAACTGCCATACTTTTTCGTTGCTGAATAAAAAGTGTAAGCAAACTGTTGGCTGGCATTGTTTCAGGAACAAAGCTCAAAGGTCGTAATACCGATTTTATCGAAGGTGGGTTACGGAACATGTCGTACGAATGAACGTAACCGGTAATATTATCAATATTTTCGTTGTAAACAATAATTTTTGACAAACCGGTTTCGATAAATTTATTTTTTAAACGTGAAATATTCTCCTGGTTGTCGATGGCAATAATTTCAGTTCGTGGCACCATGCATTCGCGAAGTTTTACCAATGGAAAATCCATAGCATTCTGAAATATCTGTATTTCATGTTTCAACTCTTTTTCATTTCGGGCATTAGGGAAAAATTCTCTCACATAATTGTCGAGGTCCCTGTATCCGAATACATGTTTCTGGTCAACAATTTTGATCTTGAAAAATATTTTAAGAATAAACTCCGATAAAAATATTGAAATGAATGTAACGGGATATAAGATATAGTATATGATAAATACAGGAACTGCAAAAATATTCAGAATATGATTTGCATTGATACGGAATAACATTTTAGGAATAAATTCGGCTGTTACAAGAATAATAAGGGTTGAAATAATCGTTTGTGTCAGCATGATTAAAAATTCGGAAGTTATTTGAACGGGGAATATTTTTAAAATATATTTTTGAAGAACATTTCCCATTACAATACCATAAATAACAAGCGAAACACTGTTGCCAACAAGCATCGTTGCTATGAAATCAGAAGGAGATTTTTGAAAATGAGAGATAATACGGGCAGAAAAATTTCCTTTATTTTTTTCGAGTTCTGTTTTTAATTTATTCGAGGTTACAAATGCTATTTCCATTCCCGAAAAAAATGCGGAAAAAATCATGGTAATAATTATGATTTCCCAGCTAAGCATAATAAGTTTAATCTTCGTTAATAGTAATAGATCCTTTGGGTTTCTTTATTTTCCAGTTATCAAAGCGTTCGTCGGCTTCAAGCCCGTCGCCCCATAAGATATCTTTTTTTGTAGTAATTTTTACAAACTTATCGGAATAGATGATTGCTTTTTTTTGATCCCAAATCAAATGATCTGTATTCAGCTTTTCTTTTTTTTCGTTTATAACAACTACATCATTCTTGGCTTCCATGATATTTTCCTTATCATAGCTTATAGCGTATTTGGCAGTAAGCATTGAAGTAACATTCATATCCCTGTCATAAAAATAAACTTTTACACCTTTGGGCATTTCGGAATAATTTTTTTCCCCCTCGTAGCGATCCAGTTGGGGGGCTTTCACATTTAACAATATTCGACCGGAATCGCTGTAAACGGTTTCCACATCTTTTGCGGATTCAACAGGAAGGTAATCTTTATTCCCAACGGTATTAATGGTTTTGATATCGTTTTCACATGAAGCGAAAAACCATACCGATATTATAATGAAGAATAATTTTTTTATGATGTTACTTGTCATTATTAGTCAAAGCGACGTTTTATAAACCAGTATTCGTGAACCGACAGGCTGAAAACAACTTTAGCAAAACGTTCTCTTATAAGATTGTTATCTGTAGTTCCTCTTTGTCCCAGTTCAAACCCCAGGTTTAATGTTGATTTTGAACGTTTCATTGGAATACCAATCCCAAATGATACAGCTGTTTCATTAAGCTGGGTGTTGTGTAACTGTAAATAAGTTTCATTATATCTTAATCCAAAGCGGTAACGTGCATGTTTCCATTTTTGTGTAAGGGAATTTAAATTCGGAATGTATTCCAGTCCAAATGAAGCCTGCATACTATTCAGCAACGAATCGCTTTCGCCGAAAGATTTAAATTTTTTCCAGTTCTGAAATTGGTAATCAGCGCCCATTAATAATTTATTATTTATACCGAAAGTAACACCAGCACCAATACTTTGCGGAATGGTTATCGTTCCTTTGCTTCCTTCAGAATAAATTATAGTATCAACAACATCTTCTGCTCCATCATTAGATGGTAAAAAACGGTAAATCAATAAATCCTGTTTTGCATTTAAATTTGCGTTTGCATTATAAACAAATCCTGTAACCATTTTAACATTTTTGGAAATATTTTTCTGATACTGCATGCCATAGTTTAAAAACAGGTCGTTAACACGTGTAGAATTTACGATCTTGGTACTTAAGAAATAGATAGAATCGGGGAATGAAACAGTTCCTAATTTATTTAATGAGCCAAAAATATATGAAGCATTGAATCCGATGGATAAATTTTTTATACGAAAAGCATTTCCAAAATAAAACTGGTTTAATCCACCATTACCTTCATAAGTGTAATCTGTTGTTCCTATATTATCTAAAGTATCTTCATGAAGTATATCATATCCTACATTACTGTATGGCAATAATCCTATACTGGCTCCCCACCATTTGGTAACCGGAAAACCAAAAACCAGGTAGGAAAGAGAAGTATAATTTGTTAAATGTTTTTCGGTTGATGATTCAAGTTGCATGAAATTACTGTTGAGTCCTGTTTCAAAAACAAATGATAATGTATCGAAAGCTGTGTATGAAGCCGGGTTGCTGTAATTTACAGAAGTAGGATTGCGGTATCCGAATGAGATTCCACCCATAGACGTATTACGGATATATTTATTATTCAGTAAATCGCCAAGCCCGAAACGAGTATAAGGTGAGCTGACATGTGTTTGCGCCATAGCGGCTGAAAACACCAACATCAGTAAAAAAGCAAAACAAAATTTTTTATTCTTCATTATATTCCAATAATTCGTTTAATCCAATTAAAACCAGTTCGGAAACTGCAAAGATGCTATTTTTTAATCGTTTTGCCAAAAAAGCAGCATCACCTCCGCAAAGCAAAACAATAATTTCTTTATATTTTTTTTTATAGTAATCAATGGTATATTCAATTTCAGCAACTGTTCCATTTATAACCCCTGTGATAATAGATGATTCAGTATCATAGCCATAATCATTTTTTAAATCGCGTAAATTCACTAACGGAAGTTTTTCTGTAAAAGTATGCAAAGCAGTTAATTTCATTTTTATCCCCGGCGAAATGGTACCACCATAATATTTGCCATCGGCATGTAAAAAATCGGTAGTAATACAAGTTCCTGCATCTATTACCAAAACATTTTTTTTAGGATAAAGTGAAAATGCTCCCGAAATCCCTGCTATACGGTCGTTTCCTAAAGTTCCGGGAGTTTTGTACAAATTTACGAAAGGTAATTTTGTTTTATTACTTACCAGGTGAAGTTTGCAAAATGATTTTATAGTTGCAATAAGATTTTCGGGAATGATACGAACGGATGATACAATAGCATTTTTTATTTCGCTGTATCTTAAAAAAATACTTTCAACAGAAAATTCATCAATACTCTCTGAAGTTCCGCCATAAATGATTTCTTTTTCTTCAAAAACGGCATATTTCAACAAAGTGTTCCCTATGTCAATGACAAGATTCATAATTAAAAATGAATCGCAAAGGTATGAATATTTTACGCTTAGCTGTTTTTTTATGCTTATGAAAAAATTAATTTGTGCAATTAAAAATTAATTATTTACCTTTGCAGCCCAATATACTTCGACTGTTTGAATTCTTTCAAATTAATTAGTTGAAAATCAAACAAAATTCAAACGCTCAGTATAAAAGTTGGTGGGGTAGCTCAGTTGGTAGAGCAACGGACTGAAAATCCGTGTGTCGACGGTTCAATTCCGCCCCTCACCACAAAACCCAAAAAAACGAAAAACCCGTATCTCTACTTTGAGGTACGGGTTTTTTCATAAAACAAAAACGGATCAACTAAAAAATATTTTATAAATAATCAAATTAATAAAGAAGTTCGGGAAGTATTTCTTCTTCCTGTCCGTTTTTAAACAGGACCTTATATTTTATATAATACTCATGTTTGCTTCCGCCAATAATTATATCGTTTACAATTGCCCTAGAAGAATCTTTTTTCAGAAATACTTTATCTCCCACAGAATATTTTAATGGCAAACGAACGGAATCCCTGTATTTCATAGCATCGGTGAGCGTTCGGTATTTCGATAGCAGTGCATTTATAAATGACAGGGAGTCATTGGTCTTTATAAGTTTATTATAACGTGAATTGGCATTTTGAGAAATATTTTCCAGGTCAAATATTTTTTTTGTTTTTTCCTCCACCTTTTTATTAAGCGTATATATATATATGCCCATTCCAATGATGACTATCGAGAAAAATAATATAAAAAAAATTCGACTTTTCATAAGTTATAAATTATCGGATTGTATAATTATACGAAATGAAATTCTGATTGTTACTTTAATTTAATAATTTTATGGTCCAAACCAGAAAAGTATGGATGCAATAGAAAATATTTTAACCCGCAGAAGCATAAGAAAATTTTCATCGCAAAAAGTTGAAAAAGAAAAAATTGACTTATTATTAAAAGCTGCAATGTACGCGCCTTCGGCGCGCAACACCCAATCGTGGCAATTTGTAGTTGTTACAAAAAGAGAAACTCTTGAAGCTATCAGGAAAGTGCATCCTCATGCATCCATGCTTGCCGAAGCTACTTTAGCTATTATGGTTTGTGCCGATAAAAGCTATGAACCCATTGAAGCCTTTTGCAACCAGAATTGTTCAGCTGCTACATTAAATATTTTACTTGCTGCACATGCGCAGGGATTGGGAAGCGTGTGGCTTGGCGTGTATCCGCGTGAAGAACGTGTAAAAAATATTACCGAATTATTTAAGTTGCCTGAAAATATTTTTCCTGTATCTATTGTAGCACTTGGTTATCCTAATGAAACAAAAGGCGACCCAAATAGATTTTTACCTGAAAGGGTGCATTATGAGAAATGGTAAAAAGATTGCAACAATAATAATTGAGAGTAAATAGTGTAAGATAGATATTCAGGAAACAGAGAAATTTTATTTAATATAAAAATCAACCCATGCATCTATTTGCTTAACAGATTCGGGTCGTAAAATTATTTTTTGATTTTTATCTAATAAAAACATTGTTGGCGATGCAAAAACATAATAATTTTTAACGGGTTGGGAATTCCATTTTTTGTAATCGCACATGCTGATGAAAGGAAATATACTTGTGAAATTGTTAAATGTCAATTTTACTGTATCTAAAGAAATAAATACCACTTCTACATTTTTAGCTTTCCATTTATCATAAAGAGGAATTAGCTTTCCAAGTTCTTCTGCGCACTTAGGGCACCAGCTTGCTCCGAAAATAACCACTTTATAATCTGATTTTATTTCTGATAAATTTTTAGTTGTATTTTCAATATTACCTTTTTTTACAACATCACCGGTAAATATAATATTGGGAGCACTGTTCCCAATTTTCATTGCCCGGTACATTTCAAGCTTATTAGCAAGATTATCGTTGAGTGTACAGCTATTCTGGGTTAATACTTTTACAGCTAAATATTCAGAAGCCTGAAACAGACTGTGAGTTTCCAGTAAATCAAAAAGATATTTGGTTATTTCATTGAATTTTTTTTCATCTTTTGAAAGACTTGCAATTAAACAATCGGTAGAAATATTCATTTCCTTGAAAACAGTATCTAATGGTTGTCCCATATTTTCCAATAGCCAATAATGACTTTCAATAGCATCTTTCAATAAACCACTTTTATATAATCGTTCATCAGAATAATCAATATTCCTGAAAGCTTCCAAAGTTGTTTTTATTTCTTCGGTACGATATTGGGCAATTTTAGAAACAGAACTTACCAATTTGCGCAAAGGTAAATACCAGCTTACATAACTTTTAGTATTCAAATTTTTTAGAAAATCGTTATCTTCTTGTTTGATTCGAATGATTTCATTAACGATTTTTTGTTGAGTATCTTTTTGCTTAACAAAAAAAGAATCGGATTGATATAAGTTTCGTAAATAAATCCATGCATCCAGTGCTTGCTCGCGTTTTGCATGTTCTGATGCATATTGCTCAAATAGCTGGTTCTCTTTTCCTGATAAAATGGTAATTTTTTCAGGTAATTCAAAAGTTTCTCCTTTTAGTTGAATATCTTCAGCGCTTAGCAAAACATAATATGCTTTATTATCCTTAGTTACTAGATACCCCATACCATTATTTTTTAATGAATAATTTAATTTAAAAATACCTTTATCTGAAACTACAACACTATCAATAGTTGTAGAAATAAAACCTTCAAAGCCAAACAATCGTATCTTTTGTCCTGCTAATGATGGAAAAATTCCTGTAACAGTATTTTGTGAAAATGCATTTATAGATAGAATGCAAATTGCGATTATAGATAAAATTTTTTTTAAATTCATTAGAGTTTAATTATCCTGAAATTAATTTAAAAATAAGTTGATTAAAAAATAGAAAGTTCATAAAGTATATACTTTATGAACTTTCAGCATTAATTATACGAATCATTAATTTTTAATACATCTAACAGAATTTCCTTGAGCACGATATGTGTCACTATTAGATGGGTAAATACCGCTAGAAGTATAATACAGGCATTTCGCATATGATCCACTTACAGTACTTGACCAATAACAACCAACGGATCCAACATTCCCAAGTGCACCTGTGCCACAATAGCGTATTCCTCCTTGTGTTAATTTAAGTACAGAGGCATAAGCTCCTGCTGCATTGCTGCTGCTCCAAGTTGAGCTTTCTGAGGCAAGCTCAGCATAAGTAGGCAATCTGTAACCAGAAGGACATGGGTTATTTATACCATTTACTCCTTGCCATAAATCATCATTTTTGGGGCTGCGCCAAATGCCACCACTAGGACCATCACAGGTAATAAAGTTACCATGTCCCGGACTATCAGTACTTGACAAAGTTCCTGTAGTAGATGAAGTTCTTATTTGATGTCCGTCAGTTCCTCTTCCCCATTGATATAAATCCCCATATGCATTAGCATCGGTACTGCTTGTTGCTACTTGTGAAGCGCCTAAATTGCGGTCCATCCATATTTGATTTGTAATTGGATTTAATACTTCATTTGTACCGGCAATTTTATATACTCTCCAGGTAGGAACTCCATTAACCAAGGCTAACAAATCCCCTGTGTTTCCAGGAACAACAGTTATCCATGCAGTACCATTCCAGTAAAGCATTTGTCCAACAGTAGTGCCATCAGAAACTAAGTTTTTACCTGTTTCTTTATCAACTTTTTCATTATCTAATTTAGTAACAGAATCTGCCAAAGCTATTTTAGTTGCATAAGCACTTAAATCCTGATCGCCGGTATTAGTACCGGAAAGATGACTTAGATTTGTTATATCGTTAGCTGAAATATTAGCTGCCTGACTTGCTGTGTAAACAGGATCAATTTCTGAAATTGATTCTACAGTTTTTGCATGCAGTGCATATGGAACACTTAATAATTGACTTGTAGCAGTGATGGTATAAGTTGTTAAAGGTGCTGTAACTGCAATCCTGGTTTCAATAAAATAGGTATTGCTTGCCCAGTTTATTGTATTAAAACCAGCTCCGCTACCTATTTCAATACTTACCAAACCATTGGCATTGGTGGTTGGTGTCTGGGTTTCGGTATAAACAATTGTTCCCGATACGGAACCTTGTCTAATGTTTATTTCCATACCGATAATTGTATTTGTTATTAAATTTCCCAAGCTATTACGTATTACTGCCTGGTAACTCATTTTATTAGGTGCCTGAGCAAATGCGCTTACCGATAATATTACTGTTGTAATAATTACAAATAATTTTTTCATTTTTATTTTCTTTTAATTTTTTATGATTTTAAATGTTTTAATTTCTTTATTTCCTTCGATAATTTTAAGGATATAAGTTGCCGGTACAAGACTGCTTGTTACAATGCTTGTTTGATTGGCTTCAAGTTTTTTTGTTTCTAAAAGTTTTCCGCTTGCATCGAAAAGCTGATAGCTCAAGGATTCGATAATTAAAGTGTTTGAGGCATCTATATTCAGATTTATTAAATCACTTGTGGGATTTGGATAAGCTGAAGCAATAAGGTTTATTCCTTTGGCTTCATCAATTTCAGTTATCACCGATATTTCATAAGGTTGTTGCACGCCTTGTAATGCCGTACCATTTGTTCCTGTACCGGTGGTGTAAACCATCTGTCCAACAGAAAAACTTGCCGAACCTCCACTACCCGAGGCATTGCCTCCTGAAGATGGAACTGCTGTTTGTGCTTGTAATCCTGTTAGTCCAAGACCTAACAAAATAACTACACTTAATTTTAATTTTTTGTGTCGCATTTTCATTGCTTTTTTTAATGGTTATTGCTTTTTTAATGATATATATATCGCTAAATTTTAATAATGAAGATTAATGAATTTACTTAAAAAAATACAACCAAAATCTTCAATAGTTAAAATTCGATAAGTAGAATTTTTTCGTTTTCAAAGTTACATGAAAATATTAATATTTATAAAAAGAAAATTTTTTAAAAAAAGTAAATGAAAAAATAATTTATCATTTGATTAATAGAATATAGTTATAATATTTAAGGTTGAACAAATAAAAACAAACTATAGAAAATCATTATATTAATCATTCAATCCTTTTCCATCAAGAATTTGTTGGATATATTTTTCAATTCTTGCTTCTCGGGTTTTGGATTGTTTAGGTTCGGAAAAATATAGAATGTATGCCCTTTGTCGTCCTGGTGTTAAGCCATGGAAAGCCGTTTTCAAAAAAGGGTTTTCATTTATTTTATTTTGAAATTCTTCAGGAATTTTATACTCAGTGGTTTTTTTTAAATTTATTTTTAATCCAGATTTTTCAACTTCAACGGCTTCTTTGATGTATGCTTTCAATATGTGTTCCAATTTAATTATCTCTTTAACATTGGTGAACCTAACCTGACGCCCCGCCTGTACATTATTAGTTTGCTGAATTAAAATACTTTTATCATCACGTAACAATGCTCCTTTAAAAAACAGAATAGCACAATATTCTTTAAATCCATGTATCAGTACAATGTTATTATCTTGAAAAGAATAACTAGGTTTGCCCCATTTTAAATCTTCAGTAAGTTCACAATCAAGTATGATTGTTCTTAATTTCCGAAATTCATCTTGCCACTGTTTAGCTTTATTTATGAATTCGTCAACTTTCGGATTTATATTGCTTTTTGACATTATAATTAAAATAGTTTTTTGATTTAGGATTCGTAATAAATACTTCAAAAATAAAAAACTTATTATGTTTTTTAAAACGTTTGATTGAAATATTAAATGGATTTTATACTCGTTCTTATCAGGTTTGCAAAGGCAAAACTGTTTAGAACGAGTTATACCGTACAGAAAACAAAAAATATTTTTGCAAAACTCTTTTCTGTCAGTATAAGAATTAAAGTTCTTTATCGGCTTTAATATCTTTCACTACCAGTTGCAATGAAACATTGCCGTTCCATTCGTTTTCATCAATATGATAGCAAAGACTAAAAGGTTTTCCGCTACTTACAAGCGGAAGGTGTTCTGATAATCCGAAACCTATAGCATTATATTCGGGTTTATAGATGCCCGGGTAAATAGCGCAAAAGCGCAGATGGTTCAAACCAACAATTCGCGCAAAGCCTTTGTCAACAAGTCCGTGAGTAAGAAAAACAGGAGCCATGTTGCCGGGGCCAAAAGGTGCAAATTGTTTTAATATTTTATAAAAACGTGGTGAAATATCAGTTAATTCCAGTTCGGAATCAATTTCTATTTCGGGAACTAACATTTCATCAGTTATTGTTTCGGAAACAATTCTTTCAAACTTTTCGCAGAAGGCATTTAAATTTTCGGGTTTTAGTGATAAGCCAGCTGCATATTTATGTCCGCCAAAATGTTCAAGCAAATCGCTGCATGCATCAATGGCATCATAAATATCGAAGTCCTTTACAGAACGGGCGCTTCCGGTAATAATACCGTTCGATTCGGTAAGTACGATGGTGGGGCGGTAATAGGTTTCGATCAACCGTGAAGCAACAATTCCAACAACTCCTTTATGCCATTCGGGGTGAAAAATAACGGTAGTTTTTTTATTTTTATGTGTAACGTCGGAATATAGCATATCAATGGCTGCCTGTGTGATAGTTGTATCAAGACTTCGGCGTTCAGTATTATTATCATTGATAGATTCGCCAAGCTGCATGGCTTCTGCAAGATTTTCGCTAATCAGAAGTTTAACTGCATTACGTCCGTTTTCTATACGGCCTGCTGCGTTGATACGTGGTCCTACAAGAAAAACCAGGTCGTTAATATTCAGTAACCGTGAAAAAATTTGTTCATCTTCACTTACACCTTGACGTTTGACTCCACTGAAATTGAGTACAGCCTCGAATCCCGGACGTGGTTTTGAATTTAGTTTTTTCAAACCAAAATATGCCAGTATCCTGTTTTCGCCGGTAATGGAAACGATATCGGAGGCTATGCTTACCACAACAAGATCCAGTAGTTTTTCAATTTTTTTAAATGGAATATTATTTTTTTGTGCGTAAGCCTGGGCAAGTTTGAAACCTATTCCACAACCGGAAAGTTCATTGTAAGGATAAGTACAATCGGAGCGTTTTGGGTCAAGTATAGCAACAGCAGGTGGTAGCTGATCGCCCGGGCGGTGATGATCGCAAATAATAAAATCGATTCCTTTTCCTTTAGCAAAAGTAATTTGCTCGGTAGCTTTTATTCCGCAGTCAAGACAAATAATCAGTTTAAATCCATTGTCGGCAGCAAAATTAATCCCACGGAAAGAAATACCATAGCCTTCATTATAGCGGTCGGGTATATAAAAATCGAGATTTTCGGCCGGATAAATATCTTTTAAAAAGGAATAAACCAGAGCTACAGCCGAAGTTCCGTCAACATCATAATCGCCGTAAACCAAAATTTTTTCGTTGGCTTTTATTGCTTCTTCAATACGTGCTATAGCGATATTCATGTCCTTCATCAGGAAAGGATCATGTAGGTCGGTTAATTCGGGGCGGAAGAATTTTTTTGCTTTTTCAAAAGTATCTATTCCTCGCTGGATAAGAAGGTTAGCAATATTCATACTGACATTAATTTCTTTTGCCAGAGATTGTACTGCTTTAACTTCGCTTTGTTTTTTTATTACCCAGCGTTTGGTCATTTTTTTTGTTTAGCCTGTAAAGGTAAAAATATTCGACAAATTTTTTAGAAAAGAAAATAATTTATGGAAAAACTTTAAAAATAACCTTCTTTTTTCCTGTCTTCCATTGCTGCTTCGGAGCGTCTATCGTCAGCCCGTCCACCTCTTTCGGTAATTCGTGATGCAGCTACTTCATCAATAATTTCTTCGACCGAATTAGCATTGGATAAAGTGGCACCGGTGCAGGTCATATCACCAATGGTTCTGAAGCGCACATGCATCATTTCGGGAATTTCATTTTCTTTTCGTTGCATAAAATCAGAATTGGCATAAATAACTCCGTCGCGGGTAAAACATTTCCTGTTGTGCGAAAAGTATAACGAAGGCATTACTATTTTTTCCTGTAAAATATATTGCCAAATATCCATTTCTGTCCAGTTGCTTAATGGAAAAATCCTGAAATGCTCGCCTATTCTCTTTTTCCCATTAAATAAATTCCATAGTTCGGGGCGTTGATTTTTGGGGTCCCATTGACCGAATTCATCACGATGAGAAAAAAATCGTTCTTTAGCCCTTGCTTTTTCTTCGTCGCGGCGTGCACCACCTATAGCTACATCGAATTTATATTTTGCAATAGTATCGAGCAAGGTAATTGTTTGAAGAACATTGCGACTTGCATATGGACCTTTTTCTTCAACAGCACGACCACTATCAATAGATTCCTGAACATATCCAACAATAAGCCTTGTTCCTGTTTTATTGATAAGATTATCGCGGTATTCAATCGTTTCCGGAAAATTATGTCCTGTGTCGATATGAAGCAAAGGGAATGGCAATCGTGCCGGGTGAAAAGATTTCAGCGCAATATGCACCATTACAATAGAATCTTTCCCTCCCGAAAAAAGTAAAGCAGGGTTTTCAAATTGGGCAGCGACTTCACGCATCACGAAAATTGATTCGGCTTCCAGTTCGCGCAAATGCGTTAGGTTATATGAAGGCATCATGGTTATCGGCTGTATTTTATTTTTGGAAAAATGAAATCAAAAACCTGTTGTGTTGTTTCTTCAATGCTAAGTATATCGGTTCTCAGTTCCAGATCTGGATTTTCCGGCATTTCAAATGGAGAACTTAATCCGGTAAAATCTTTTAATTTTCCGGCATTGGCTTTTTTATACAAACCTTTTGTGTCGCGTTGCTGGCAAACTTCAAACGGAGCATTAAGGAAAATTTCTTTAAAATCATTATCGCCGATAATATTGCGTGCCATTTGACGTATAGCTTTAGTAGGACTGATAAAGCAATTCAGAATGATCATTCCGCTATTAATGAAAAGTTTATTTAATTCGGCAATGCGTCTTATATTTTCTTCCCGGTCTTTTATTGAAAAACCTAAATCTTTATTGATTGAAGTTCGAACATTATCGGCATCGAGCAACTGACAAATAAAACCGTTTTTAAATAGCATTTGCTCCAACTCCACTGCTACCGTAGTTTTTCCGGCACCCGACAAACCATAAAACCAAATTGCCAGTGAATGTTGTTTAAGGCAGGCTTCTTTATTTTCACGTGGAGTAATACGATCGAAAATCGGGAAAATATTTTTTGTATCATTCATATTTGTATTGCAAATTTAAAAATAAATCATCATAAAATTTATGCTATGATTGTTAAGTTTTAATGAATAAAGGAATTATTTAATTACTTTTGAAAACTTTTTTAAAAATCAATACGATATGACAGAAATTACAGAAAGCTACGTAGCCGAAAATGTAAAAAATATTTTAAGCAAACCTCTTGAAAATTATTCTTCAAAAGAAGCCTGTAAATTTGCTTTAAGCATCATTGACCTTACAACACTGGAAGGTTCGGATACCGATAAAAAAGTTATTGATTTATGTACTAAGGCAAAAAGTTTTTGCGAAAAAGGGAAAGACATTCCCAATGTGGCCGCTGTATGCGTGTATCCGCCGTTTGTAAAAATTGCAAAACAGCAATTAAAAGAAACAAATATTAATGTAGCATCTGTTGCCGGAGCTTTCCCAAGCGGACAATCACCGATTGAAGTGAAACTTGCAGAAATAAAATATGCTATTGATGAAGGTGCTGATGAAATTGATATGGTAATTTCGCGCGGAAAATTTTTAGAAGGAAAATACGATGAAGTATCGGATGAAATTTTTAAAATAAAAAAAGTTTGTGGTAATGTTCATTTGAAAGTTATTCTTGAAACAGGTGAGTTGCTGACACCTGCAAATATTCGTAAAGCAAGCGATATGGCTATTGAAGCGGGTGGTGATTTTATTAAAACTTCAACCGGAAAAATAAATCCTGCTGCAACTCCCGAAGCTGTTTTTGTAATGCTCGAAGCAATAAAAGACCATTACAAAAAAACCGGGAAAAAAATTGGAATTAAACCTGCAGGTGGAATTTCAAATGTTAATTCAGCAATGAATTATTTAAAATTGGTAAATGCTGTTTTAGGAAAAGAATGGATGAATCCGCATTTGTTTCGTCTTGGTGCAAGCCGTTTTGCTGATGCTGTACTGGAAGAAATTTTGAAATAAAACATTTGTTGTTTGACGTTAGACGTTATGATTGTTTGACTGTAGACTGCGAATTGAGGACTGTTGACGGAATTCCCTTGTAAACTTGCCAACCTCGCCGTCAGCCTGAGCCTGTCGAATGCAAGGCGGGTCAACTTTTATTTTTTCAGCTTTCTCAACAATTCAGTAGCGTAAACAAAATCGTTTAACTCTTTATTATTGGCGTAAAGAATTTCTTCTTTATTACCTTCCCACCACAGTTCACCTTCGTAGATGAATGCGATTTTATCGCCAATTTCAACTACAGAATTCATGTCGTGAGTATTGATAACAGTAGTGATTTCAAATTCTTTGGTAATTTCGCTAATTAAATTATCAATAAGAATAGATGTTTTAGGATCAAGGCCCGAATTAGGTTCGTCGCAAAAAAGATATTGTGGATTCATTGAAATTGCACGTGCAATTGCCACACGTTTTTTCATACCTCCACTTATTTCGGAAGGGTAAAGATTATTTGAATTGATAATGTTAACACGCTTAAGACAAAAGTTTACCCTGTCGAGTTTTTCTTCCATACTTTTATTGGTGAACATATTAAGCGGAAACATTACATTTTCTTCAACTGTCATCGAATCGAACAATGCTGCTCCCTGGAAAAGCATACCTATTTCCTTGCGGATGGTTCTTCTTTCAATATCATCCATTTTACAGAAATCGCGTTTATCGTACAACACTTGTCCTTCATCAACTTCAACTAACCCGACAAGGCATTTCATAAGTACCGTTTTCCCGGAACCGCTCTGACCAATGATCAAATTGGTTTTACCTTTTTCAAATTTTGAAGAAACATTTTTCAAAACCGGACGACCGCTAAATGATTTCGATATATTTATTCCTTCTATCATTTGGAAAGTAAAAGCTGGGTTAAAACAAGGTTTGATAAAATAATGAGTATGCTACTGTATACAACTGCCTTTGTACTTGACTGACCAACTTCCAATGCTCCGCCATGAGTGTAATAACCATGATATCCGGAAACGGATGTAATGATAAGTGCAAAAAAAGCTGTTTTAATTAATGCATAAAAAATTTCAAACGGAACAAAAAACGATTGAATTCCTAAAAGATATACATGAGGAGTAACGGCGCTACCGAATAATGCAACGCCCCATCCGCCTAATAATCCGAGTAACATGCTTAATGCTATAAGAAAAGGATTAAGTATAACACATGCAACAATTTTAGGAAGAATCAGATAAGAAGATGAATTTACACCCATGATTTCAAGAGCATCTATTTGTTCTGTTACACGCATGGTTCCTATTTCGGAAGAGATTCGGGAACCTACTTTCCCTGCAAGGATAAGGCTTACAATTGTAGGGCAAAATTCAAGAACCAAAGATTGACGTGTGGTAAAGCCTATGGTATACAAGGGAATGAAAGGACTATCGATATTATATGCTGTTTGTATTACCAGTACAGCGCCCATAAAAACAGAAATGATAGCAACAATTCCTAACGAGTCGAGGCAAAGATTTTCCATTTCAATAAATATCTGTTTTTTGAAAACAGACCATTTATCAATCCTGCCAAAAACTTTCTTTTGCAGAAGAGCATATCTCCCAATATGATATAATAAACTTTGAATAATGCCCATGAAAAAATCAAAAAATGTACAACAAAATTATTATTTTTGAAGTTTACTTGATAAAGCAAAATTACATTATGTTTCGTAATAAAAAATACTGTTTATTAATCTTTGTGATTATTTTTAGTTTTTTTTCGTCGGGTTGCTTTATTTTCAGGCATAAGAAAAAATGCGACTGTCCTACATGGAGCAAGGCAAAGTACGAGAAAATATATATAACATCAACGGATGGAAGAAACAAAAATTCTTGAAAAATATATTCCCCCTGAATCTTTTCCGATATTATCCCCGCTGCTCGAAAAATATCCAGTTAAAATTAAAATTGTTAAAGGGCGTGTTTCTAAATTTGGCGATTTCAGCTCTTCTCCTACAAAAAATTACATTCCTGAAATTACAATTAACAGCAATCTTAATCCATATATTTTTCTTATCACGTTATTACATGAAATAAGTCATTATATTGTGTGGCGTGAAGGTCATTTTTATGCTAAGCCTCATGGGCGAAACTGGAAAAAACATTTTACAGGTTTAATGAATATCATGATAGGCGAAAATGTTTTTCCTTCAGACCTTGTTCCTTTTCTGAATAAACATCTGCAAAATCCTAAAGCAACAAGTTGTTCCGATGCAAAACTTTTTAAAGAACTTTCGAAATACGACAAAGATAAACCCGGTGTTTATATTGATGACTTATTAGAAAATACCTTATTTGAAACAAAAGACGGAGATTTATATAAAAAAATAAAAAAAGTGAGGACAAGAAGTTTGTGCGAGAATGTTAAATCAGGTAAGAAATATTTATTTAGTCCTGTATACAGGGTATTTCCAATAACAGAAAAACAATATGTTATGGTTTTTCCGATAATTTTTTAATTTTGCCGCACAAAATGTAATTAAATATTTTCGGTATTGATGAAAACTATTTAACCCATTAATTTTTAATGTAATGAAAAAAAATCAGTATTGTGTTATCATGGCAGGGGGGATAGGCACACGTTTCTGGCCTATGAGTCGTACATCGCATCCAAAACAATTTATTGATATCCTGGGAACAGGGCAAACTTTACTGCAGCAAACATACAATCGTTTCAGAAAAGTTATAGGAAAAGAAAATATATATATTGTTACCAATGAAAGTTATAAAAAATTGGTTTCAGAACAATTACCCGAAATTTCGGAACAACAAATAATTTGTGAGCCTTTAAGAAGAAATACAGCTCCATGTATAGCATATGCCAGCTATAAAATTTACGAAATTAATCCGGCTGCAAATATTGTTGTTGCACCTTCCGATCATATAATTTTGAAGGAAGAAAACTTTATCGAAATCATTAATTCAGCATTAAAAGCAACCGAAGCAAATGACTGGCTGCTTACATTAGGGATAAAACCCAGTCGCCCGGATACGGGTTATGGATATATTCAGTTTAATGAAAGCATTGCTTACCAAAAGGATAACCGAATAAATAAAGTTAAAACCTTTACTGAAAAACCTGTTCTTGAAATGGCAAAACAGTTTTTAAAAAGTGGCGATTTTCTATGGAACTCAGGTATTTTTATTTGGTCGGCAAAAAATATTATCGATGCATTTGAGAAATATACTCCGGAGATTTCAACACTATTTAAAGAAGGAGTAAAAAAATATAATACACCCAAAGAAAAAGCTTTTATAAAAGATACTTACACTGTTTGTAAAAATATTTCTATCGACTATGCCGTAATGGAGAAAGCCGATAATGTATATGTTTTACAATCTGATTTTGGCTGGTCCGATTTGGGAACATGGGGCTCATTGTATGAAACGCATAGTAAGAACAAAGAAGGGAATGCCATTGTTGGGAAAAATGTTATGGTATATGATTCAAAAAATTGTATTGTAAATATGCCAAAAGACAAACTGGTTGTTCTGCAAGGATTACATGATTATATTGTTGTTGAGTCGGATAACATTCTTCTTATTTGTAAAAAGACAGAAGAACAACAGATAAGGAAATTTGTAAACGATGTGAAAGTAGAAAAAGGCGAACAATTCATTTAATATTCCTTTTTAGATTTTTCTGCAAGCATACTGTATTTTCTGCATTATTAAAAGGGAAGATAAAATTTATTTTTATGAAATATTTCCCGGTACTATTTATTATCATTGTATTCTCAGTTTTTTCGTGTTCATCAAAACATCATCATGGCGCTGATAGTTTGGATACAGTATTAGTGAAAGGAAAAGTTACCGATGTTATAAAATGCAGATATGATGTAACACAAAGTTATGCTTTATACCTTCCTTCAAATTATGATAAAAATAAAAAGTGGCCTGTTGTTTATATGTTCGATCCACATGCAAAAGGTGCATATCCTTTAACGAAATATAGCGCCATTGCTGAAAAGTTCGGATATATTTTAATAGGTTCAAACAATTCGCAGAATGGAGTGCAATTCAATGTTATTAAAAATTTCTTCGATACATTATATTCCGATTCGCATCGTAAATTCAGCATCGACGATAATTTTATTTATGCTGCCGGATTCTCAGGTGGCTCAAGGGTTGCAAGCAATCTGGCTGTTTATGGAAAAATAAAATCGGTGATTGCTTGTGGTGCCGGTATGAGCGGAAATGAAGTAAATTCGGCCAACTTCGGATATTATGGAATTGCAGGAAATGAAGATTTTAATCAGAATGAAATGTTTGCGTTAAAGGAAATCCTTCCGCAAAAATCAATTCCTTATTGTTTCGATACATTCGATGGAAAACATGAATGGCCTCCTGATAGTATCATGGAACAAGCGTTTTTATGGCTTAAATTGCAGGCAGTAAAAAATAAATTGATAATTGCTGATACTACAGAAATCAACCCGGTATTCAAAAAGTGGGAAAAAGAATTTATTGAACTGAAATCAAAAAATATTTGCAAAGCTTATCAATTATGTGAAAAGATGATAAGTTTTTTCGATGGTATAAAAGATGTTTCAGCATATAAAAAATCGTTAGAAGAATTGAAAAAGAATCCATCATATATTGCGGCAATCCAAAAACAAAAAACCATTTCTGAAAAAGAAATCAAATTGCAAAGCGATTATGCCGTAGCTATTGGTGAGAAAGACACATTATGGTGGAAAAAACAGGTAACATTAATAAATCAGCAAATAAAAACAAATGCGGATAAAGATGAAAGAGTAATGTATAAAAGACTGCTGAATTACCTGAGTCTTGTGGCGTACATGAATACCAACAATGCAATGAAGATGAATGATTATGAAACGGCTTATCGTTATGTGATAATTTATTCGCTTGTCGACCCTGAAAATACCGATTGTGCTTATTTTAAAACAGTGATATTAATGAAAAAAGGAAAAATTCCTGAAGCGTTGTTATCGCTTGAGAATGCTGCCAGACTTGGGTTTTCGGATGCCGGTAAATTAGAGAGTGATACAATTATGGATCGTTTAAGAACACAGGAAAAATATTCTAAAATTATTGAAGAAATAAAAATGAATTCTACAAAAGAAAAATGAAATTTCTTGAATTAATACTAAAGCGACAAAGCGTTAGAAAATATTCTGAAAAAGCTGTTGAAAAAGAGAAAATAGAACGTTGTCTCGAAGCTGCCCGACTTGCTCCATCAGCATGTAATGCACAACCATGGAAGTATGTTGTAATCACCGGGAAAGAACTGAAAGAAAAGGTAGCAAAAGAAACTTTCAGTGTTATTGCTCCATTTAATAAATTTTCATTAAAAGCTCCGGTGATTGTTGCTATTGTTATGGAAAAACCGAACCTGCAATCGCAATTCGGAGGTCGTGTTAACGATAAGGATTTTTATTTGATAGATATTGGTATTACCGCTGAACATTTCTGTCTTCAGGCAACTGAAGAGGGTTTGGGAACATGTATTTTAGGATGGTTTAATGAAACGGCCATCATGAAACTTTTAAATATTCCATTAAAGAAAAGAATAGGATTGCTTATAACACTTGGCTATCCAGCAGATGAACCCCGACAGAAAAAAAGAAAAGATATTAATGAAATAAGTAGCTTTGATAAATATTAAAATAAATTATCTGTCATCAGGCAACTTTTAGAAATATTCATCATCTTTAATAAAAAATAATAACGTCATGAAAATTAAACTTCTACTTACTATTTCTATTTTTATTATTTCTGTATTCTCATTGCGTTCGCAGGTTGTAATAAATGAATATTCCTGTTCTAATCTTAACCAGTTTGTTGATAATAATGGCGAATACGAAGATTGGATTGAATTGTATAACACTTCTGCAACTGCTGTGAATCTTGCCGGGTATTACCTGAGCGATGATTCTATTGAAAATTTAAAATGGAAAATACCTTCAGGGATTTCCATTGCAGCAAATGGATTCCTGCGCTTCTGGGCATCGGGTCGCGACATGGTTAGCGGAACAAATTATCATACTAATTTTAAACTTACTCAAACAAAAAATAATAATGAATTTATAACTCTATCAAACTCTTCAGGTGTTATTATCGACCAGAAAGAAATTAAGCAAAGAACACAGGTAGGACATTCAATTGGTCGTTCTACAAATGGTGCTCTGACATGGAGCGTGTTCACAACTCCTACTCCTAATGCAAGCAACAATACTTCCACTCCTTTTGATGATTATGCTTCAAAGCCACAGGAAAACCTGACAGCCGGGTTTTATGCAAACCCCGTTACAGTTACGCTTTTAAATGATGAACCCAATTCTACTGTTTATTATACACTTGATGGTTCTCAACCTTCGGCATCATCAACTGTTTATTCGGGACCAATAACCATTTCAACCACAAAAGTTTTAAAAGCAATTACAATAAGTTCTGACCCTGCAATTCTTCCGAGTTTTATAATTTATGATACATATTTTATTAATGTTTCGCACACAACAGTTGTTGTATCAGTTGCAGGTGAACAGGTTGACGATCTTGCAAATGGTAACGGGAATCTTGTTCCTGTTGGCACCATTGAATATTTTAATTTAAATAAAGAACGCAAAGCAAAAACAATGGGCGATTTTAATAAACACGGTCAGGATTCGTGGGCTAACAGTCAGCGCAGCATTGATTTTGTAGCACGCGACGAGATGGGTTATAATTCAGCAGTGAAACAAAAATTAATGACTTATTCTGATCGCGACAGTTATCAGCGTTTTATTTTACGTGCTGCCGGCGATGACAATTATCCTGCCGATCATAATTCTGCAAATGCAGGAAGCGCCCATGTTCGCGATGCTTATGTACACATGGTTGCCAAACAGGGTGGGCTTGATTTGGATGTGCGAATGTCGGAAAAAGCAATTCTATATATCAATGGTCAATACTGGGGAGTGTATGATATTCGTGAGCGTCCGGATGATCATGATTTTTGTGATTACTATTACGGACAAGATAAATATCATCTTCAGTATCTTTTATATTGGGGTGGCCGTTGGGCTGAATATGGCGGTAATCAAGCAATGACCGACTGGGATACTTTTTATGATTATATCATGTCACTGAATATGGCTAATCCAACAAATTATCAATATGTAACAGAAAGACTTGATGTGAAAAGTCTTGTTGATTATGTTTTGGTAAATATGTTTAGCGTATGTAGTGATTGGCTCAACTGGAATACCGGCTGGTGGCGCGGTATGGACAGTACTGGCGGGCATTTGAAATGGGGGTATATTTTATGGGATAATGATGCTACATTTGGTCATTATATTAATTATACTGGTATTCCGAATACAAACCCTGATGCTGACCCATGTGATCCCGAATCTCTTTCTGGTGATTCAGACCCGGAAGGACATATAGCCCTGCTTTTAAAACTTAGGGAAAATCCTGATTTTAACCAGTATTATATTTCTCGCCAGATCGATTTATGGAATACAGTTTTTGGTTGTGAAAACATGTTATCAAAATTGGATAGCGTTGTTGCTATTATCGACCCTGAAATGACACAACATGCAGCTCGTTGGAGTGGAACTTATACGGAATGGAAAAACAATGTTCAATTATTACGTGATTTTATTACTCAGCGTTGTGTGGATCTTACCAGTGGATTTATTGATTGCTACAGCCTTACAGGACCATATAATTTAACAGTTGATGCCGATCCTGCTATCGGAGGAAATGTAAAAATCAACTCATTACTTATTAATCAGTACCCGTGGACTGGCAACTATTTCGGTGGAATGGAAAATAAATTACAGGTATTACCTGCCTTGGGTTATGAATTTATAAATTGGACAAGCGATTATACTGCAATGGTTCCGGGAGCAACAGCCGATAGCATTTCGGTAACGCTTACAACAGCTGATACAATAACTGCTCATTTTCTTTATACCGATGTTCCCGAATTGCCGGAAAATAATCCATCAATATCAGCGTATCCTACTGTATTCAGCAATTCAACGGTTATTGATTTTAACCTTCCTGAAGAATCTAAAGTATCGATGAAACTTTATACATTACAGGGAAGAGAAATATCAACAATAATTAATACGGATAAAGTTTTACAAAACGGTCATTACGAATACCAGATAAACTTGAGCAATACTTCGCTTCCTGCCGGAATGTATGTGGTTGATTTTGTTGCCGGAAAATACCGTAAATGTATTAAGCTGATTTATTCGCCGCAATAGAGAAAAATATTTCGTTATTCGTTAGTTGTTAGATGTTCGAATGTTCAACTGTTCAATTATTCGATTGTTATTATCCGCCTGCCGAAGTCATTAATTGCTGCATGTTGACTGATGACTATCCCTTCAAAGGCAAAAGGAATTTCCTAATTTCAATAAATTTTATTTTTCACGCGGAGTCGCAAAGACGCTGATATATCTGTTCTATTGTTCGAATGTTCAACTGTTCAACTGTTCAATTATTCGATTGTTATTATCCGCCTGTGGCGAAGTCATTAATTGCTGCATGTTGACTGCATATTGTACACTGCCTATTGAATTTCCTAATTTTCAATTTCAATAAATTTCTTTTTGATTTTTATTCCATTCAATTTTGTTGCGGAACCGATTTGTAAAATAAAACTTCCTGAAATTTTTTCGTCTTTCATGCTGCTTATTACAATGCGGTAAATACCTGAACTTAAAGTTTTATAAGGTTGTAAAGTATCGCTTATTATTCTGAATAAAGAATTGTTTTTTTTGCCCGAAGGTTGCGCAAATAATTCATCATTATCATCGTTGCTGCCAAGCATGATCCATTCTTTTTTCGTTGAATCTATTTTTGCAGTATCGTTAATGCTAAAATAATGCTCAAGCGCTATCCACGGGTCGAACCAGTTTTTATTTGCTTTGCGGTATTCGTAATAACCTTCTTCAACTATATCGCCTTTGTCGGGAAACATCACCGGAGATACAGGCGACATAAGCCTTACACCTATTTCGGCAGTTTCTTGCGGAAGATTAAAATATAAATAGTAAAAATTTTTCCCACCTGCTGTATCCGATACTTGCCAAGTGGAATCAATAAAACCAAAATAGCATTTTGTATCGGCATAAGGATAGCGCAAGTCTTGCCCATTGCGTTTTTGTTTTCCAAGCTCTGCCCCAAAAACATTAAGCCTTTGTGCCTGAGTTTGAAAAGTAAAAATCAAAAGTAAAAATGTTATTATCTTTATTTTCATAGAATCATAATAAAATTAGTTCATCTTTTATAAATATCTATCCCCGCTTTCTTTGCTTGCTGAAATTGAAATTTACGGCTTATCTTATACAAATGTCCATCCTTAAGAAACTTTGCTCCTGTTTGTTTAAAATGAAACGGAATATTTTTTTGCTTGCATTGTTGCTGTATATCAAGCACCCAGTCGTAATTACATACTCGGGCTTCATTCCCCGATTCTCCTCCAACTAAAACCAGTTCAACCCAATTCTCTAAATACTTCATCATATCTATTTTTTCAAGAAGCGGTTCGCAAATTATCATTTTGTGTTTGATAGGAAGCGCTTCAAATATTGGCAAACGATAATCGGCTCTATCCTGGTTTTCAATAGTTGTACCAATTGTTACATTATCATATCCATCGCCCCAATCATCGGGCAGGCTTATGTTAAAGCGGTCGATGCGTTTGGTGATAAATATAAAATGACAATCATTTCTTAACCGGATCATTTTCCAAACATCGTTGCGCCATTCATCAGCATCATCAAGAAAAAAATCAGAACTGAAACAAGTGTACACCTCTTCATTAGCGGGAATTGTAAAGGATTTATTTCTTTTTCTTTTTATCGGAAGATTGAAATTTTGCGTTTTCTTTACAACAGAACTATCCTTGCCATGTCGCCCATCGATTCTGTAAACATAGCAGTTTTTACAACCTGCACTTATTTTTTTACACCCGTGCCAGGGATTCCAGGTAACTGACAAAACGTAAATTTAAATTGTTCTATGTTCAAAGATATTAATTATAAATGATGTTGTGTGGTTGAAAATAAAAACGTTTTTCATTCAGAGCGAAACGATGAATTGTTATTAAATAAGAAGCCTCATTTCCTGCGCGTCCGGTCAGGTGGGTGTTCGGCATGACAGTTAATAAAAAATAAAACTTAATTTTTTCTTTTTTTATATTACTTTTTTTAGAAAAAAGTAAAAAAAAATCGGAAAATTTAAAAGCCCTGCGATGGTCGTTTGTCGCACAAATCCATATATGATATGCCACGACCATCACGGCTATCATCACACAAAAATCCGCCGCTCCAAATTTTCCTTTGCCATCGCTTAAATAAAATTTTCTGACAGCTTAGTCTTTTTGATTCGTTTACATCTTGACCATAGAATATTAAGATATACTACTTTTTTTACTTAACTTTAATTTTTAAATTTGTGAATAAACTCAAATTATGTGCGGACGTTTTTCATTTACTTTAAGCGATAAAATTATTGAAGAGCGCTTTGATGTGGATATCGAAGACGAAGAAATTATTCCACGCTTTAATTGTGCGCCTTCGCAAAAACTTGCTGTAATTACCAGTGATAATCAAAGAAAGCTCAGTTTTTATAAATGGGGACTTGTTCCTTCGTGGGCTAAAGATATTTCTATTGGTAATAAAATGATCAATGCTAAAGCAGAGACCATTTTTGAAAAACCATCTTTTCGTAATGCCATAAAAAGCAGGCGCTGCCTGGTTCCCGCCGATAGTTTTTATGAATGGAAACAGGATAAAGAAAAAACCCCTTACCGCATTTTATTGAAAAACGAAGTGCCTTTTGCCATGGCAGGAATATGGGAAACCTGGAAAGATACTGAAGGAAAACCACTTCACACTTTTTCAATTATTACTACCGAAGCAAATGAAATGATGAAAGAAATTCATGAACGCATGCCGTTAATTCTTCAGCGTAATGATGAAAAAAAATGGTTGAACTCAAAAAATGAAACAGAAATAAAATCGTTACTAATTCCTTTCCCTTCCGAGCTTATGACAGCTTATCCAATTTCAAAGTTGGTTAATTCTGCTGCAAATAATTCGGCAGAAATTCAGAAACCTGTTTAAAATTAAAAATTATTTTTCTAGTTGATTAAAAGAGAAAATTTGAATAAAAAAATATTTCTGCGAATATCTGCTTTAAATTTTGCAAATATCTGCGAGAAATATTTTTTAGATGTAGTAATTAAATCTTCATGCTGTATAGCATTCGCGGTTCTTCGGGTGTGTTGTGGTTGGTGTAAAGGAAATATAATTTCCCATTGCTTATTTTAATATTGTCAACAAACGGTAAATTAGGGATTTGAATGGAGTTAATAAGTTGTCCAGTTTCCAAACAAATTTCTTTTAGTGTGGATATGCCGTCTTTCCTGAATAATGCGTAAACTTTTTCAGAACGTTCATCAAAAAATATTTCACGGTTCCAGCTTTTATCATGATGAAAATCAATAGGAATTTCTTTTACAATTTTATTTGAATCATCAAAATAGCCCAGCCATGAATCTTCAAAATTAAAAAGATAAAGTGTATCGTGAATATTAACCAGTGGAGCAAAAACAGGTTTGTAAAAAGCAAGGTCTTCGAAACGTGCCTGTACATCGGGATCATCGGCAGAGCATACCATTCTTGCCCTATCATATAGCATGCGAGTATTTTTTTCATTCTCGATGGTAATTACATCCGTATAAATTTTTGAATCTCTGTCGTATTCAATATAATCAAGCTTTTGATTGTTCATTGAATATTTTTTCATGTACATTTTTTCTTTTCGTGCTTCAGTCAGAATGCTGAAAATATTTTTAAATTCATCAGTAGGATATGGATACAGAAAATCAATATTCATTGAATCGATAGCTAACTGAAACGCATCATTTTTCGAAATGAAATATTTGTTTTCGTAACAATCTTTATACAAATGTTCGGGTTTGCTAACAGGAACTGAAAAAACGGTATCGCCTTCTAAAGTTAGCATATAAAGCCTTGCCTGTGAAAGCACTTTATTTTTATAAGCTAGTGCCAGAATTTTATCCTGAACAAATTCATAATCGGTAATAAATAAAGGTTCGTCTTTTGTTATAGGTATTGGTTTAGCAGTGGTAACAGATAATTCGGGAAGTTCATTAATTTTTTCTTTTAGAAAAATTTCAACTTTTGAATTTAATGTTGAAACGAAAATTTGTTTTTCGAAATAACCAAGATGTGATATAGTAAGTTTACAAGGAATGGTGTCGGTATTAATTTTAAAAAAACCATTATTGTCGGAAACCGAAACTTCGGAATTATTTTCGCATGTAATGCTAACAGATGATAGAGGGGTTTGTGTTATGCTGTCTTTAATAAAACCTTTTATTGTATAAAAATTTTGTTGTGCCTGAACTTCAGGAATTGTAAGTGTTACAAAAAACAATATGTAAATATATTTTTTCACAACTACATTTCATTTTTTTATACTCGTTCTTATCAGGTTTGCAAAGGCAAAACTGTTTAGAACGAGTTATACCGTACAGAAAACAAAAAATATTTTTGCAAAACTCTTTTCTGTCGGTATAAACAGGCAACCCGGTAAAGGTGAAAAAGCCGGGCTGCCTGAAGGTTGAACAATAATTAAATGAACAGTATTTAGAGCAGAAATTAGAGAATGAAATTTTTATTTAGATTTTTTATCATTCAGCCAACTGAAATAACTTTGTGTTTCAACAACAACTACACCTCCTGTGAAATCGCCGTATTTAGAAGGAACTCCGCCAGAATATACAGTCATGCTACCTATGGCATTCCCGGGAACATGTAACTGGTTATCGCGAAGTTTAACTCCATCTACAAAATATACGGCATCATCATTTCGAGAACCACGAAAGTAAAGTTCTTCGCCATTATCACTTACATAAATATCAGTAAAGTAGCTTCTCACAATACCAGCAAGAGATTTGCCGTCACTTATATCTTTAATTTGTGTTAGAGAAATATCTTTTTTTGATGGCATTTCGGGATCAATGAGTTTTTCTTTATATTCTTTTTTTTCAAAAACTCCTAAATCTATCCCTTTACCATAGTTTAAGTTTATGTCGTCAACAAAAGTTATTTTATCAGGATATACAGTTACTGAAGATAATTCAAAAGAATTATAACCTGTAAAAGTAAAATATACATTATAACTACCGGGACTTAATGGTTTTAAAGTAAACATGCCATTTGTGTCGGAAACAGCAATTACTTTTTGTCCTAATATTTCAACATAAACTGTAGTACCAGGAAGGATTTCCTTAGTTTGAGCATCAATGATTTTCCCTTTTATTTCACCGGGATTTTGCGCTATCATCAGTATCGGCAGGCAGAGCGCGGAAATGAAGGTTAGAAAATTTTTCATAATGTTTATGATTTAAGTTAGAAATGGTTTACTCAAAGTTAACCCGTAATATGCTTTAAAGAAAGATATAGCCGGTTAACGGTAAAAATGAACCAGTATACGGAAAGAAACAAAAAGTAAACGGAATGGATTATTGGGTATAAAGGTATAGGGGTATAGGGGAATAGGGGAAAAGAAAACCTATTTCTATATACCCTTTATAACTTTTTATATTATCATTAAAAAATGAAAGTCAAATATTTAATTATAAGCAAATGCTATAGATACTACACTTATCCTGATTCCTTCAATCTGCTGAAGTTTTAAAACGCAGCTTTCGATGGTTGAACCGGTAGTAATTACATCATCAACCAGCAGCACGTGTTTGTTTTTTAAATGTTCAGAGTTATTTATTTTAAAAACTTCTTTTACATTTTCCCATCGGTTGAATCGCGATTTTTTTGTTTGAGTTTCAGTAGCAGTTATTCTTATTAAAGTACTTGTGTCTACAGTAATATTCATTGATTCAGCAAGTCCATGCGCAAACATCTCACTTTGATTATAGCCTCTTTTTTTCTCTTTATTAGGATGAAGAGGAACAGGGATAATGTATTCGACCGTATTATATAATTTTGAAGTATTCAATTCCTTGCCATATAACTGACCTATATAAATACCTACTTCTTTTTGTCCTTTATATTTTAGCTGATGCATAAGGCGCTGAACTTTACCCTTTTTCTGAAAATAAAAATACGATGCTGCTGTTTCAATCATGATTTTTCCCCAGAATAATTTCGATATGGGATTTTCTTTTTCATGATGAAAATTAGTGCGTGGCAGATGATATTGGCAAAAAGTACAAATATTATGTTCGTGATTAAGCAGGCTTTTCCCGCATGCCATGCATAAGCGGGGATATATTAATGAAAGAAAATCGTTTAAAAACGAAATAATGATTTTCATTTGTCAATAATTAAATTATTGAAAACTAACTCAAATATAACGTTTTTTACAAAAAAAAATTAAATTTGCATCTTACTCTACTATAAATGATGGAAAAAAAAGACCAAATGTTTCTTGAATTGCTGTATATATTTCATGCATCAGCTATGCAGGCCATGGGCAAAATCAAGAATCCGATTACGGGAAATACCGAGAAAAACATGGATCAGGCACGTCATGCTATTGAAATGCTTGAAATGCTAAAAGAAAAAACTAACGGAAACCTTTCGGAAGAATTATTACGTGCTTTAGAAACTTTTCTTTCGGAAATGCGTTTGAATTTCGTAGAAGAAACAAATAAAAATAAGAATTAATATATTTTATAATAATTTTTAAATTAAATAATTATTTTAATTAAACATATTTTCAATGGAAACAATAGAAAATAAACCGGAAACACCTGAAAAAAAATCGAATAAAAAATTTTATAGCATTTTGCTGATAGTAATGGGTTTGCTTATTGCAGTTTTAGTATGGCAACTTATAGTAACGAAGACAAGAGTCAATACAATTACTATTGAAAAAGAAAATCAAACTTCATCATTACAACATGAGTTAGATTCGTTGTTAACCGAACACGAAAAAGTTAAAAACGAAAATAGTATAGTTTCAGGTAAACTTGTTGAAAAAGACAGCATGATCGCAGCCAAAGCTGAAGAAATAAAAAACCTGATCAATTCGCAGGCTGATTATAATAAGATCAAAAAGAAACTGGATTATTTACGTGGAATAACCCAGGGGTATGTTGCACAGATCGACTCACTTTATACAGTCAATAAAATTTTAAAAGAAGAGAATAAAGATATAAAAACAAAATTTGAAAGTGAACAAGCTAAAACTTCTGAACTTTCAAAAGATAAAGAAAATCTTTCACAAAAAGTAACCAAAGGCTCAACGCTTAAGGCATACAACATTAGGGGAATCCCTGTTCAAATTCGTTCCGATGGTAAAAAAGAAGATATTATTGATAAAGCTAAGAAAACAGATCGTATAAAAGTATCATTTACACTTGGCGAAAACCTTATTGCTTCAAGCGGAACCAAAACTATTTATGTACGTATTGCTCGTCCTGATGAAAAGATTTTAACTATTGCAGATGATGATGAACATTCTTTTACTTATAATGGCGAGAAAATTCAATATTCAATAAAAAGTGATATTGATTATCAGAACCAGGCTACTGATATAGTAGTTTATTGGGATAAAACCGAAGAATTTTCAGTAGGAACTTATGTAGTATCTGTATTTACCGATGGTTATTTAATTGGAGAATCACAATTTATATTAAAATAATTCATGCATGGAAAGTTCCGGTAATTTTTTTGATCCAGATAATAACAAAGCTAAATCAAGGAACTTATTATCTTTATTTATAATTCTTACCATATTCCTAACGATTGCCTGTGTGATTCTAACTTGGCAGTTAATAGAATATCGCGATCTAGCAAAACGCGAGAATACTGCAAAAACAGAAGCTATTACTCAAAAGGAAAACTTGTTGCATAAATTAAAAAACCTAGAACTGGAGTATGATGAATTAAGTGAAGAGTATGAAGGTTTGGATAGTGTTTTTACAAAAGAAAAATCGAAGATCAAATCTTTGATGGACGAAATAAAAAGTTTGAGCGGTTCTGCATCTAATTATCAGGATAAAGTAGCAGAGCTGGAAACACGACTTAAAGATTATCTTTCAAAAATCGATGAAATGAAATCGAAGAACGAAAAACTTACCTCAGAAAACATTACTATAAAAAATACTCTTGATTCGGCAATGAATATTAATATTGAGTTGTCATCAAAAAATCAATCTCTTGCAGATAAAATTAAAACAGAAGCAATAGTTAAAGCAGCTGACTTAATTGCCGAGGGTATCCGTTTTAATGCAAACAAACAGGAGGTTACTACAAAAATTGCCAAAAAAGCTCAGCGTATCAAAACCTGTTTTACCATTTATGAAAACGAACTTGCTTTAAAGGGTTATAAAGTTATTTATATACGTATTGCAGAACCGGATGGTAATATTCTTTCACTATCAAATAGTGATACATTTACTTTTAAGGGAAAGAAGATTGTATATTCAGCAAAGAAAGAAATCTATTACGACAATACCAACCAGGATGTTTGTATAAACTGGGAAAAAACAAAGATTTTTAAAAGCGGTATCTATTATATCGATGTATTTTGCGATGACGCCTTACTTGGCACCGCTTCTTTTTCTTTTGAATAATAGCTAAACTAATGGCTTTAGTTTCTCATTAACTATCATTGAAATATTTTCAACGGGAATTCGTTCCTGTTTCATGCTGTCGCGTTCACGAATAGTTACGGTGTTGTCATTCATTGTGTCATAGTCAACAGTTATGCAGTAAGGAGTACCGATAGCATCCTGCCTGCGGTAGCGACGACCAATAGCATCTTTTTCGTCATACTGGCACATATAATCCTGTTTCAGCTTATTTATTATCTCGCGTGATTTTTCGGAAAGACCATCCTTTTTTACTAAAGGCATTACTGCAATTTTAATAGGCGCAAGTATTGGTGGAATTCTTAGAACAACACGCTCAGAGCCATCATCCAATTTTTCTTCATTATAGGCATGACTCAGAATTGCAAGGAACGTTCTGTCCAATCCTATAGAAGTTTCAACAACATAGGGGACATAACTTTCGTTGGTATCATTATCAAAATACTGAAGTTTTTTTCCTGAATATTTCTGATGAGCACCCAAATCAAAATCAGTACGTGAATGTATTCCTTCTAATTCTTTAAAGCCAAAAGGAAACTCAAATTCAATATCAGCAGCGGCATTAGCATAATGCGCTAATTTTTCATGATCATGAAAACGATATTTCTTTGCTGGAATACCAAGCGAAAGATGCCATTTCATACGTTGCTCTTTCCAGTATTTGTACCATTCCATTTCTTCGCCGGGCTTTACAAAAAACTGCATTTCCATTTGTTCAAATTCACGCATGCGGAAAATAAATTGTCGGGCAACAATTTCATTACGGAAGGCTTTTCCTGTTTGTGCAATACCGAATGGAATTTTCATTCTTCCTGTTTTCATTACGTTCAGGAAGTTTACAAAAATTCCCTGCGCGGTTTCAGGACGCAGGTATATCGTGTCGGCGCCTTCGGCTGTTGAACCCATTTGTGTAGCAAACATTAAATTGAACTGGCGGACTTCTGTCCAGTTGCGTGTACCCGAAATAGGACAAGCTATTTCAAGTTCTTCTATCAGTTGTTTTACTGCTGCCAAATCATTTTTTTCGAGCGAGCCATAAAGTTTTTTATTGATAGATTCTATCTTGGCTTTGTATTCAAGTACTCGCGGATTGGTAGTAATATATTGTTCCTGGTTGAATGCATCACCAAAACGTTTTGCTGCTTTTTCAACTTCTTTATTTATTTTATCTTCAATCTTGGCAATATAATCTTCTACAAGTACATCGGCACGATAACGTTTTTTTGAATCTTTATTATCAATCAAAGGGTCGTTGAATGCATCCACATGTCCTGATGCTTTCCACACGGTAGGATGCATGAATATTGCAGCATCAATGCCAACAATATTTTCGTTATATTGCACCATACTTTTCCACCAGTAATCGCGAATGTTTTTTTTCAGTTCCGAACCATACTGACCGTAATCATATACAGCACTAAGTCCGTCGTATATTTCACTCGAAGGAAATACAAACCCATACTCTTTTGCATGGGAAATTACTTTTTTGAAAACATCTTCCATATTTGCCATGCTGCAAAAATATAAAAGTCCGCTGACTTAACAAGAAAAGAAATTTCGTTTAAAATTTATGCGGAATAAAATTAGAATATAGCAGGTAATTTCTATAAACTTCAAAAGCCACAAAACACAAGCCAATTAAGACTTTTAAAGTTTTTGTAAAATAAAAAACTAGAAGTTATAACGTGCTCCTATGCCGCCTTGTCCCCAAAAAAGGAAAGGGTCGTCATAAATTTCCATGTCTAATGTAAAATCGAGGAAAATGGCAAAAGGTGCAATAAATTTGTATTCCAGTCCAATTACGCCATCAGCTCCAATTCCAATGTCGGTAACACGCTCTTTTGTTACGTAATACCAGTCTGGGTCTCCAGCAATTTTGTATCGGTAATCGTAACTATAATTTTGAAAACTAAGTTGCCCGCCAAAACCTATGTACCAGTCGAGAACACCTACATCGCTATCAGTACCTTTAATTCCCTTTTGATACAAGTAATGAACTTGTAAACCTAAAGGAGGAGATAAATGATAAAAATTAAGATATTGCAAATCTTCGTAATTGTAATGTTTATGTTTGTACCAATGATCGAAGTTATTATAATACCAATTATTACCATAAAAAATACCAGTACGTCCAAAACTTATTTCTAAGGCTTTATCACCCAGGTATTTTTTTAATGTTATTCCGCTTGGATCGCCGAAACGGAAACCAACTCCAAAATTTTGAGAATAGGCGCTAACCGATAAAAAAATAAGAGCGGTAACTAAAAGTTTTTTCATATAGCTTTTAAATTTATTTTTTAGATTGTGTTTGTCGCAACAAAGATAAAATTTATATGGTTTTTTAAAAATAAAATTTTTCATCATTCTTTTTTAAATAATTGCAACAACTTGCTAAGTGCATTCATAGCCTGTTCCACAACTTTTTCGTCAGGGATGGGAATTTTAAAATATGGTTTTCCTGTGGCAGTATCTTTTTCTATGAACGATGAAGCTGAATTTTTTCCTGATTTTACATCGTTAATAGAGTTGCCGAGTTTTTGCAAAAAATCAATACCGGTTACAAATAAATCGCTCAAAGTATTGCTGAGTGCTGTTTGTGGTTCTTTTATATAAACAGGTATTTGAGTATCTATGGGTTTTGCCAGCGTTTCTTTTATTTCACTTTCAACTATAAGCTCTTCGGGGATACCGGCTTTTTTGTTAACTTCATCTTCGTTAATATTTTCTTCAGTTGTAAGTATAGGTTCAAGTTTTTCTACCGGGGTTTCAGTAATAGTTTCAACTGTTTTCATAAACTGTTTAAACCTGTCTTCGCCCATGAATACATTGTTGTCGCCCATGTCAAAAACGCCTTTAAACACCGATTGTTTAAAACCTATTAAACTTAATATTCGTTCTTCAATAGTTCCGGAAGAAACAAAATTCATCACTCTTACATGATTTTTTTGTCCGAGCCTGTGAACGCGTGCGATACGTTGTTCAAGCACTGCCGGATTCCATGGAATGTCGAGATTTATAACCGTTCCGGCACATTGCAGGTTTAATCCTACACCCCCCGCATCAGTGGAAAGAAAAACCCGACTTTCGGGATCGTTATGAAAATTATCGAGCAAATCTTTTCTTTTATTGCCTGGAATGCCGCCGTGCAGGTATTCATATTTTACTCCGAGCGTGTCTAACTCTTTTGCGACAAGCCTTGTCATTCTTTCCCACTGACTGAAAACAACAACTTTTTCTTCTGCATTTTCAAAAATTTCTTCGAGGATAATCATCAATTCACCAATCTTTGTATCGAATCTTGTTTTCTGATCGAGTATGTATGTGCTGTCGCTCACCATACGCATACAGTTAAGTGCAATAAGCAAGCGTTGCCTGTCCTGTTCCGATAAAAATTTAAACCTTTTCCATTTATTAACTAATCTTGAAACGACTTCAAAATAATCATCATGGGCATTCATCTGCTCTTTTGTTACAGGGACAAAATAATTTTTATCAATTCTTTCGGGTAATTGATTAATAATTTCTTTTTTATTTCGCCTGATTAAAACGGATTGCAATGTCTTGCTGATTTTATGGAGGTTGGTGTAGCCAATTACTTTGCCGCTATCATCAGTTTCCTGGTGTTGATTCAGGAAGCGGAACAAAGGACCAAGCCGAAAAATATCAATAAACTGAATTATGGAATGAAGTTCTTCGAGTTTGTTTTCAAGCGGAGTACCGGTTAAAACAAAGGCATATTCGGAAGAAAGTAATTTTACATTTTGCGCTGTTTTTGTTTTCCAGTTTTTTATGCGTTGTGCTTCGTCAAGAATGATAAGATCGGGAGCGAATTTATTTATTTGTTCAATATCGTTTTTAATAACATTATAACTTGCAATTTTATAAAAATCATTTTTAAAATATTGTTCATGTCTTTTGTGATATATTCCTTCAATTACAAGCGCATCTTTTCCCGTGAATTTTTTTATTTCCGATTTCCATTGATATTTAAGCGATGTAGGGCAAATTATCAAAACTTTTTCAACACCGAATTCTTTTGCCATCAGTTCGGCAGCGCCGATTGCCTGTATGGTTTTTCCCAGTCCCATTTCATCGGCAATCAGGCAGCGACCGGCTTTTGCGGCAAATACAATTCCTTCTTTCTGGTAAGGAAATAATTTTGTGTTCAGCAAATTATTAAAAAGTTTTTCTGAATTTTTTATATTGAATTTTTTATCAATAATATCCTTTCTTTTCTCGGCGCTTCTTATATTGATAATATAATCTAAGGCGTCCTGATAACAGCGAAATTCAGAATCCATTTCAGTCGCATTTGTTAAAAATATTTCAAAATTTTCAAAACCATAATCATTAAGAAAATATTCATTGGTGAAATAATTTTTTGACAACTTTTTTATTTCTGCTGAATTTTTTGTACCTATTCTGAGAAATATTTTTCGTTCATTACCATAGCGTAGGCTTATGGACGAATATTCAGGTAAGTATCCTTCTTTAAAATATTTTTTATTTGCATTTTTCTTTCTTAAAAGATGAAGCATATATTCGATGTGCTTGCATGTTCCAAGTATGCTTACTTTAAAATCGGGACATGAGCAAAAATTCAATCCGTTTTTTTCATCGCGTATTGCAACTTTATAAGTTTTGCCTGTTTGGGGATTACATACATTAAAATCGGAAAACACAGGATGATTACCGATATTTTCAACTTCAAAATTTTGTTCAACAGCAAATTGTTTTCTTAAAGCTATCTGCCATTCCTCAAGAGTCATGTTATCGGGTTTGTAAGAATAAGGAACTTTTGGTTGCTGAGGTTTTTTTTTAGCTGTTTTTTTCTTTGTTGCTAATTTTGATTTCATAAAAAAATATTATTGGTATGCTAAAGTATTTATTTTTTACAGAAGCATATAGAATTTTATATTAAAATATTAGTAATTTTTTTTTCGCAGCAATGCAAAGTTTTTATACTGAATCTTTGCAAGTTTATGAAAGCAAGTATTCTTAGATATTAATACGGAGCCGTAGTTGAAATATGCAAACCCGAAAAGCCAAAGTATATATTGCTCATTTACGCTTTTTGAATACTCAAAATTTTTTTCTATTGATAAAAGAAATTTATAAAATTAATAGGTATTATGGTAAGACTCCATTTTTTAGAATACTTTGTTTAGAGCTATAACTTGTGTGTATTTATAAAATATCAACTGTTTTTTATAACGGCAAAATCAAAAATGTATTTTATGATAATCTTCATAATCCCTGTCCAGCCCGTCTTTCACTTCTTTTATGCGTTTAGCAATTACAGTAAAAACCGTTAAATCTTTTTTTAATAACCATTCTATTGCTTCTGGTTTTCCCAAGCTTGCTTCAGCTAACGTGATAAGAAAATCAAATTTATTTTTTTTCAGCCATATCCATGCTTTTTCATCATTATCAAGAGCATTACTGAATGCAGCCAATTGTGGAAAATTTCGTTTCATAAGCCAGTCGAAAGCTTCTTCATTTCCTTTAATAGCGCTGGTTAGGGCTGACAGTTCGGGGTATCCGTTTTTGAACAACCATTGATAGAAATTGTCTTTACCTTCTATTGCTTCGGCAAATGCTACTAAAACTTTTATAGGATAATTGGTCATTCTGAAAAATTTCTATTCCAAAGATAGTTATTAGTGATTAACTTAAATTGCAAAATATATTTTTAAAAAGAAATTCACCAATCTCATTTATCATTAAACATTAACCATTTAAAATTTCAATGAATATCCCAGTATCAATAAATATCTTTAATAATACACTTCTGCTTTTAGCCCGATATTCCTTACTTTTCCTGCAATTGCTTCCAGTTCTTCTAAGCTGATTTTTTCAAGACCTCTTACCGGTGTTCCCCTGGCAATAGGATATATCATTACGCGTTCGGGTTTTAATTCTTTCAAATGTTGCAGCCATGCATTTACTTCTGTTTCGGTAGTATTATCAATACATTTTCCTTTATAATTTCCACGGACAAAAAGTGTTTGAATAATAAGATTCGATTGGAATAGTTTCAGGTTCTGAATAATTTCTTCCAGATGGATATTCAATCGAGGTTCGTTAACCAGATGAAAAGTTTCTTCGGTACCGGCATCCAGTTTAAGAATATTTAAATCAATTTTTTTTAGTGCTTCAACAACTTCAGGAGAATGTAGCATAGTTGAATTGGACAGCACGGCAATTTTGCTGTTAGGCGAATATTTATTTCTTAAAGCTATAGTATGATCGATTATTTCTGGAAATTCAGGATGAATGGTAGGTTCACCGTTACCGGCAAATGATATTGCATCCGGCAATGTTTTGTTTTCCTGCATTTCGAGCAATTTTTTTTCAAGATATTGCTTAACCAGCATTGAAGGAGGGAATTCAATTTTATTTATATTTTTGATTTCCGTCCATCCGCATTCGCAGTAAATACAGTTATAAGTACAGTATTTATATCCTGTTGGTAATAGATTTACTCCCAGCGAAATTCCCAGCCTTCGGCTGTGAACCGGTCCGAATACTACACTATCGAATAAAAAACCTGCCATTTTACAAATTTTTAAATATGTGCAAAATTAAAGAAAAATAAAAGATGAGTACTTCTTGCCTGCTTTATTTATTAAGATACATAAGTTATGTTTACAGAAAAAGTATATAAGCCGATCCGATGCGGAGGCATAAGTTTACAGGGGGATTCAGAATTAAGAATGCTGAATTTAGAAGTGAGAATTAAGAATTAAAAAAAAATGACAGCGAAGCGTTTGAATAATTAATTTAAAAAATAAAACGGTTAAACAATTTAGCAATCAAACATCCTTGTCGACTTATTAACTTGTCAACTTTTTCAATAAACATTTCCTTTTATAAAATCCTCAGGTAAGTAATATTTATTTATTTTTGAGAGATGAATTTTTTATTATGACCGACGAAATGGATATCATAAAAGCTCCAATTGATAAATATCTTTCCGAATTTGAAAAAAGATTTAAGGAATCAATGAAAAGTTCTGTGCCTTTAATTGATATTATTACCCGGTATATTTACAAACGCAAAGGAAAACAGGTTCGCCCCATGTTTGTTTTTCTAACTGCCGAACTTTGTGGTGGTGTTACTGAAACAACATATACAGCTGCAACACTAATTGAATTATTACATACAGCAACATTAGTACATGATGATATTGTTGACGATTCAAATGAACGTCGTGGATTTTTTTCTGTGAATGCTTTATGGAAAAATAAAATTGCTGTATTGGTTGGCGATTTTCTTTTATCGCGGGGAATGCTTCATGCTATTGATAATAATGCGATTCAACTGTTACAAATTGTTTCCAACTCTGTACGCGAAATGAGCGAAGGGGAACTATTACAAATACAGAAAGCCCGCGATTTAAATATTGAAGAAAATATATATTTCGATATTATCCGAAAAAAAACGGCAACACTTATTGCTTCTTGTTGTGCTTGTGGTGCTGCATCTGCAGGTGTTGAACAAAGCATGATTGATAAAATGTATCACTTTGGTGAACTTACAGGAATTGCATTTCAGCTGAAAGATGATTTGTTCGATTATGAAAAAAATTCGGATACAGGAAAACCGCATGGCATCGATATTAAAGAGCATAAGATGACATTGCCTCTTATATATATGTTGCGTAATATGAAATATTCCGAAAGGAAAAGAGTTATTAATATTATTAAAAATCATAGTGATGATACCGTTAAAGTTGCGGAAGTCATTAAGCGGGTAAATGAAAGCGGAGGTATTGCATATACTCGTCAGAAAATGTTGGAATATCAGCAGGAGGCGGCAAATATGCTGCTTGAATTTCCCGATTCGGAAATACGTAAATCACTGGAAAGACTTGTTAAATATATTGTAGAAAGAAAAAAATAAAAAAAATGATACGAATTATTTCTTTTGTAATGCTTACAATTTTCTGGCTTTCATCAACAGCCCAGAAAAAAACAGAATACTGGAGTAATAAAAATAAAAAAAGTGAGGGAAATTACCAGGATAGCTTGCAGGTAGGGAAGTGGACCTATTGGTACGATAATGGAAAAAAATCGAGCGAAGGAGAATTTAAAGCAGGTCAAAGAATTGGAATGTGGGAATTCTGGCACAACAACGGAAAACGATGGAGTAAAATATTTTATGAAAATGGTATTGACAGCAGCTGGTATGAGAATGGTCAGTTAGAGAAAACAGGAAAAATCAAGAATGGATTTATGGATAGTACCTGGACCTATTTTCATGATAATGGCAAACTCAAAGAAATCACTTTTTATCAAAATGGAAAGAAGAACGGGAAAAGCATAGAATATTTTGATAATGATACCCTGGAATTTAAAGGAACTTATTTATTAGATTCGCTTAGCGGTTATGCTACGTGGTGGTATAAAACAGGTAAAAAAGAAATGGAAGGGAAATCCATTAATGGCTTGCAGGACAGTACCTGGATATTTTATTATAAAAATGGAGCGAAAGGCAGTAGCGGAAAATTTATAAAAGGCAAACAGGACGGACAATGGACTTATTGGTATGAAACCGGTGAAAAATGGAAAGAAGGAAAATTTGTTAATGGAAAAAGAGAGGGATTATGGACAACATATTACGAGAATGGGAACAAGGATCATGAAGGAAATTTCCTTAACGGTAAAGAAACCGGAGTGTGGACCAGTTGGTTTATCGATGGACAGGAAAAAACCAAAGGAACATTTAAAGAAGGAAAAATGAATGGACTTTGGGAAGAATGGTATAGTGATGGCAAGAAAAAATATGAAGTAAATTATGCTGATGATGCACGTGATGGCTCTGCAAAATATTGGTACGAGAACGGAAAACAAATGTATGATGGAAATTATAAAGCAGGTGAAAAGCATGGTGCATGGACAGACTGGTACGATACAGGAATCATACAGGAATCGGGTTCTTATTATAAAGGACAACAAGATGGTTACTGGATCTTTTATGATAACTATGGTGTGAAATTTAAAGAACAGGAATTTAAAAAAGGAATTCCTAATGGCAAATGGGTTACCTATTATGCCAATGGGAATAAATCAGCAATAGGTTACAACATTGAAGGGTACAAAGAAGGCAAATGGATGTACTGGGATGAAAAAGGCGAACTTATTTATTCGGTAACCTATAAAAAAGGTGTTAAAAAGAAGGAATACTCCAAGAAAGATTCAAAAACTCCGGTGAAAAAAAATTAAGTTTAATTTTTCCTATTTATGATTGAAGAAAAATCGGCAGGAAGAAATGCACTATTAGCAGTTATTCTTATTTCTTCATTTTTTAATCCTTTTATGGGAGCGGCTGTTAATATTGCGTTACCACAAATAGGAAATGATTTTTCGATGAATGCTATAGGACTTAGCTGGGTATCGATGGCATTTTTACTTTCTTCTGCAATTTTTTTGATACCTTTTGGAAAAGCCGGTGATATTTGGGGCAGGAAGAAATTATTTCTATACGGAAATATTTTATTCACTTTAGCAACACTGGGTTGTGCCTTTTCATTTTCTGAAGAAATATTTCTTTCGTTTCGCTTTCTTCAGGGAGTTGGCGGTGCAATGGTTGGAGGTACTAGCATGGCGCTGATTACTTCAGCATTTCCTCCTAATCAAAGAGGTAAAGCAATAGGGATGTCGGTTTCTGCAGTATACATAGGATTGTCGGCTGCGCCATTATTTGGCGGTATGCTTACACAAGCTTTCGGCTGGCATAGTTTATTTTATATTAATGCAACGGTTGGTTTGTTTGTAATCATATTAACGATAACTTCAGTTCGAAGTGAATGGCAGGAAGCAAAAGGAGAAAAATTTGATTACGTAGGTTCATTGATATATATAATTTCAATGTCGGCGCTGATGTTTGGTCTTGTAAAAAATTCAGGACTGTTGTCGGAAATACTTATTGTTGGCGGATTTGCAGGATTAATATTTTTTATTTTCCTTGAACTTAAAATTTCATCTCCCATTCTGAATGTTAATTTATTTCGAAACAACCGCACATTTGCTTTTTCGAATTTAGCTTCATTAATAAATTATGCAGCAACATTTGCCATTACTTTCATGCTGAGTTTATATTTACAGAATGTGCGCGGACTTTCACCAAGTGATGCAGGTTTGCTATTGGTAACACAACCGGTATTAATGGCTGTTGTAGCAATTTTTTCAGGAAGATTATCTGATAAAATTGATTCAAGAATCTTATCATCACTGGGAATGAGTATAATTGTAATAGGCTTGATTTTATTGACTTTTATCAAAACAGATACGCCAAACATTTATCTTATTTCTTCGCTTGCAATTTTAGGAATGGGCTTTGGTTTATTTTCATCACCAAATACCAATGCAGTGATGAGCTCAGTTGAAAAGAAATTTCTTGGTGTAGCATCGGGAATAAACAGTACCATGCGCATGACCGGACAAATGGTAAGTATGGCTATTGCCGCATTAGTTATTCATATATATGTTGGTGAGAAAAAAATTGAAGCGGATACCATTCCTCAATACATGACCACATTAAAAGTTATTTTTGCAGTGTTTGCAGTATTATGTTTTCTTGGCGTTTTTGCTTCATTAGCGCGCGGAAAGAAGGTTGAACCAAGTTCTTTAAAATAATTTTTTATTTTTTTTGTTAAAGAATTAACGATAACTTAATATTTGTATTGCATTAATATAAAATACTTTGAATATTTTTACCATACTAAAACCTGCTTCTTAAAAAAATATTTATGAAAAACATACTTATCCCAACCGATTTGTCTGATTGCACAAGAGACACTTTAAAATATGCTATAAAGTTTTCAGTAAAAAGCAATACCAAATTATTTTTTTATCATATTTCCGAGAAGGCAGGAATTACTTCATACATGAAAGATTTTATCGGAAAAATATTTTCTGAAATGAATATCGATATGAACTCTTTCCAGGCAGAATACATTACCGATAAAGGTGATTTTACCAATGAAAAGATAAAAAGAACCATTAAAAAAAATGATATTGATTTAGTGATAATGGGTGCAAGTCACGAAGCATTCAGAAATACTTTTTTCGGAACTTTTGTTTCGGACCTGATAAATGAAGTTGGTTGTCCGGTTCTTTCCGTGCCGCACGGTTATAAAGGTAATGGCATTGAAACTATTGGATTTGCTTCAGAATTATTCGACCTGAAAAAACGAATTAAAGAAATTATCCCGTTTGCAAAATTGTTCGATGCAAACATTGAAGTATTCCATGTTTATCCCGTATATCCCAAGGTGGTGGATATTGAAACATTTAATGTTGAAAAAGTGCTGACCCAGATAAAAAAGGAAAATGATTACGAAAAAATAAGCCTGCATTTTATAAAAACAGGATTCGATAATGAACCGGTTAAAGGAATAATGAAATATTTAAATACGAACAAACCCGACTTACTAGTGATGTCGCATAAACCAAGAGGTTTGTTTGATAAGCTATCACTCGATAAGGGCGCAACAACTTCAGTGATAAAATCAAGTTCATTTCCGATATTGGCATTAAATAAAAAGTCAAAGAAAAAAATTATGTGATTTTGCTAAATGATAAAAGGAATAATCATTTTGCTGCGTTTTGTGTAAGCTTGGTATTCTTCACCAAAGAACATGATGTTTTCTTTTTCTTCAACAATCATGGTAATGAAGAAGAAAAAAGTTGAAAGCACAGAAATTATCAGAAGAAGCCAATCGAAATTCTTGAAAAATATTCCCCACGTTAAAAAAACCAATGAACCATATAACGGATGTCTCACATATTTAAAAAGCCCGGTATCAATAAGCTGTGTGGTTTTTTCAAAGCTGTAAAGTGTGTTGTCGTTGCGGTCTTTATTTGATTTGCCTTTTGTTTTCATCAATATTACTCCTGCAAGAACAAGGTATGCGCCATATAACAGGCAAATCCATGAAATGATTTGTAATAAAGAAAATGGATTTACAAACCAGTATTTATAATTGTTTGCAAGCAACCACGCAATGCCTTCCCATCCAAGGAAACGAAAGAATCCATGACTTTTAGGTTTTAAAATCACATGGCTAGAAAAGAAGATTATAAAAATACTTAGTACAATAAAAATAATTAGTTCAAGATTTGAATTTGAAATTGTTGTCATAAAATTAAATTTTACATTTTCAATTTTACATCATCAATTTGATATAAAATAATTATCCCTTTTTTAAAGTAAATGCAAATGTAGTCCCAAAGCCAAGTGTACTGCGAACATTCACGGTTTGTTCGTGAGCTTCTATAATATGTTTAACAATAGATAACCCCAGTCCTGTTCCGCCTTGTTCACGCGAACGACTTTTATCGGTGCGGAAAAAACGTTCAAACAATCGTGGGATGTCATTTTGTGCAACCCCAATACCGTTATCGGTAACTTCGATAAGAATATTTTCATCCATATCAAAAAAGCTGACCTTTGTTTTTCCCCCGTCGTTACCGTATTTCAGGGAGTTGTCAATTAAGTTGGTTAACACCTGGCGGATTTTTTCTTTATCAGCTAATACTAAAACAGGTTTATCATAATCTTTATCAAAATGAAAAGTAATATTTCTTTTTTTTGCGATAATCTCCAGGAATTCAAAAACTTCTTTCACCAGTGATACTATATCAAATCGGGTCAATTTAAGTTTTAGTTCACCTGTTTCGAGATGCGAAATCGTTTCAAGATCCTGAACAATATTTATCATCCTGTTGATGCTCTTCTCGGTACGTAAAAGATATTCTTTATTTATGCTGGGGTCGTCCATTCCTCCGTCGAGCAAAGTGAGTATATATCCCTGGATGTTAAAGATTGGAGTTTTTAATTCGTGCGAAACATTCCCGAGGAATTCTCTTCTGTATGCCTCCATTTTCCTGAGGTTTTCAATTTCCTCCTTGTTGTTTTCTGCCCATTTGATCACTTGCTGATTAACGGAAGAAATAATATTATCATTGATTTCCGATTGTTTTATTTTTTTTCCTTTCGGTGATTTTTCATGGTAAATGGTTTTATAAATCGGGCGTATTTTTTCGTAAATAAATTTTTCTACAGCATATTTCACAAAGAAAAATGTTGCAATAAAAATTCCGATTGATGAAGTGAATAAAACCCACCATAGTATTTGGTTATATGCGGAAATACTGGTGATGACAAAAATTACGATAAAAATTATTGTGATGATTGAAGAAATAAAAACTGAAATAAAATTAGGTTTTGAGAATTTCATAAATCAGTTTTTTTTGATAATTGATATTAACATGCAAGATTTATAGCATCGGCAATGTTTTCAATCAACCGGGTGTTTTCTTCAATAGCGTTACCAACAACAATAATATCAGCTCCTGCACAGCATAAATCATGAGCTTTTGCGGGTGTACGAATTCCTCCGCCAACAATCAGCGGAACAGAAATATTTTGCTTTACTTTGGCAATCATTTTTTCTGAAACCGTTAATATGGCTCCGCTTCCGGCATCCATAAAAATCATTTTAAGTCCGAGCATTTCTCCTGCCATGGCTGTACATGTTGCAATATCGGGTTTGTCGGCAGGAATCGGTACGGAGTTACTCATATAAAGCACAGCTGTTGGTTTCCCGCTTTCGATAAGCATATAGCCTGTAGAGATAATTTCAAGTCCGCTGGCTTTAAGGTAAGGTGCAGCTATCACATGTTTCCCGATAAGCATTTCCGGGTTACGGCTACTAATAAGCGAAAGCAGAAGAATAGCATCGGCATTTTTATTTATTTGCATATTACTTCCTGGAAAAATAACTACAGGAACATTACAGTTGTCCTTTAATGTTCTTATCGTATTATCAAGGTTATCGTTGGTGAGCAGACTACCGCCGACAAAGAAAAAATCAACATAATTTTTCGAAGCGATTTCAGCAATTTCCGTAAGTTTTTTACTGCTAATTTTATCGGGATCGATAAGTACAGCAAATTTTTTTGTTTTCTTTCCTTTTTTAACGATGTTTGAATAAATATTCATAACAAGTTGAAGTGTTTGGTTTAGGCAAATATAAAAATTATCAGTCAGCTAAAGTATAAACCAATATATAATCATGTATTTTTTCATAGAATAATTTAAAATCCTGATTCATTTTTTCAGTTATTATACTACCTGTTATTTCTCCTTTTTCAGAATATATAAATGGCTTTATCAGGATATTTTCCTGGAATAATAAATTTCTTTTCCCGTAAAGTTTATATAATGATTCTTTAGCGCTCCAGTAAATATAAAGCTTTTCAAAGCGTGATGTGGTTCCAATATTTTTTATTTCTTCATCGGAAAGATATTTGTGTATCACCTTTTCAATTTTCGGATGAATGATTTCAATATCGATGCCCACAGATTTTGTTTTACTAATAACTGCCGCTGAAAATTTTCCGGAATGGGAAACAGAAAGATGATGCGAATTGTCAGCCAAATAAGGCTTTCCATTATCATCATAAATTACATGCGAATATTCTTCGGGAGTAATAAGTTCCATTAAAAGGTTTCGATAACTAAGCCAATGAAGTTTCCGGGTATCATTTTTAAAGCTGTTATATAATTCATTTTCTTCGTTATTCAATTTTATTTTCGAAAATAAAACATCTACGCTTTCTGTAATCTCCCACAGTCCAACGGTTGCGTTATTAATATTTCTTGTAAAAAGAATTCCCATTTAAATTTTTTATAAAACAAAGTTACAATTATTAATAATGATAGAAAGAAAATATTAAACCCCTACAGGGTTTCTATTTTTGTGGGATTGGTTTTTTACCAATATTCGACTCCTAACGGAGTCGGAGGCATTTACAAATGATTTCGTCCCGTTAGGGACGATAGGTTGGTAGAAAAATTAATTAAAGAAAATAAAGTGCCTTTAGGTACGAGATATTTATACCGATACGGAACAGATTTGCATTTTTCTTATTTTGTTCCTATCGGTATAACTCGTTCTAATTAAATTTACTTTTGCATTCTTAATAAGAACGAGTATAAAATATATTTCTGTTAAGCAAATAAATAAAATTCATTTTTATAATTCAAGTATTAATACCTGTTAAACATAATTTTTTATTTAATTATTTTTACAAAAAAATGAAAGCATGAAAAAACTTTTATTGATATTTCTTTTATTCACTATTATTGGCAAAGCGCAGAATACTTTACAATTTCTTTCTGCTAATACAGGTGCAGCTTGCCAGTCGATAAAATATTATAACGGATATGTGTTTACTGGAACAGGTTCAACGCTGCGTTCGTATTATGCCGGGAGTGGAGCTACAGTTCCTTATAATTCTGTTTTTGAATATCGCTATACATCTGAAATTATTCGGATGATTATTCATGACCATTATCTTTATGTTGCAGCTAACTATGATGGAATGAGTAAATGGGACATTTCGAATCCTGTGGCTCCGGTTAAACTATTTGATATACCTGTCGATAGTGTGAACATGTCAACACAGGGTATTGCTATAAAAGGAGATACAATTTTTTTAGCACAATATGCTAAAGTTTTAGCATATAAAGATTTTGGAAGTTCTTATTCTAAAATCGGGAGTTTTGGAAATGTGCCATTTGGCGGTCATCTTACTGGTGTTGCTGTGAAAAATAATTTATTGGCATATACCGTTTCGCAGTTTGGCGGACAGAATGGAGTTTATATTTACAATGCGAATAATTTTTCTTTCGTATCATTTCATCAGCTTGGAGGATTTTATACCGAGAATGTAATCTTCGGGAAAAATAATAACCTCTTGCATGTAATGGGAGGAACGAATTCAACCAACGGATATTTTTTCACACTCGATGTAACAAACCCTCTTTCGCCGCAAAAAGTTTTTGGCGATACAGTACTTGGAATATCGCTTGGAATTGCGATGGCGCTTCCATACAATGCCGAAAATATTAATGATACGATTTATGTTGCCAACTGGGGTGGACTAAAACCGGGCAATACCAGCAATTGTTTTATCCGTGTTTACGATGCAACCAATCCTTCCAATATACATTTGCTCACTTACATCAATGCAGGTTTGTGGCATTTTGACATGACCGTTCATTATCCGAAATTGTATGTTGCTTCGGAATGGTATGGTATTAAAACCGTTGATATCACTGATATTTTGAATCCTGTTGATGAAGGAAATACGTTGACCGGCGGATGGAATCTTTCATCTGATTCGTGGGGAAATTATATGGCGGTATCCAATGAGGGTTATGGTTTCAAACTGTATGATATTTCCGATGTTCATAATCCAGTTCTTACTGATGTGAATAATGATCCCGGTTTTTGCTTTCATTCTAATTTTAGTGATGATGGGAATTATATTTTTACTACAAACTCGTCATATCAAGGGTTTCGCGTGTACACGCGAAACCCGCTACAACAAATAAGTTTTATTCAGCAAGCGGTTTGTAACGGAAGATTTATAGTTTATCAGCATCGTATTTTTTCAAAACTCGATAATAGTATTGTAATTATTAATGTTGGCAATCCTGCTATTCCTTTTGTTGATTCAACGGTGAATATTACGTTTAATGATATGGCATTGGCAAATGGAAAACTTTTAGTTTCAACGAGCGACAGCATTTTTGCTTTTGATGTTTCGGGAAATAAATTTGAAAAAATTGCAAGCGTTGCGTTGGCTTCAAACCAGGATGCGCAAATGATAGCGGCATATAGCGATGAAACTTTTGTTTACATTACAAATAAAGGATTAACGCGCTACAAGCTTGTTTTTAATAATCCTGGATATTCATTGAATGAAGAATTTTATTCAACACTTGCAAATGGTGCACCTAACTATATGGCAACCGATTCATTTGGATTGTATCTTGCATACCGGCTCAAAGGTTTGTATGCATTGAATAAGCAAACTTTTGTGCAAACCGGCTTCTATCGCGGAGGACTTGATTATCGGAAGCTTTCTGACCAATATGGTGTAAGAGATTTATTTTGTAAAAATGATAAAATATTTTTTGTGGAGTATTTTGCGCAAACTTCTATTCTTACTAACGATAGCACGTATACATCAATACCGGTTTTAAATAATATTGAGGATAAAATTATGGTTTATCCCAATCCTTCCAACAGTTCAATAAATATTTCCTTTGGCTCTGAAATGCTTGAAAACCCAAAAGAAATAAGAATATATTCTATTACAGGTGTATTATTACATCATTCATTCATTGAATCATCATCAGAAAATATTAATATTTCTGAATTTCAAAACGGGATGTATTTTTTGAATTTATATGAAAACAATGAAATTATTTGTACAAGAAAATTTATCGTTGGCAAATGATTTTATTTATCTTTGCATTCCTAAAATTTAATATATGGAAAAAGCTGTTATGGAAAAAGAACTTAAGTATAAAGTTGCCGACATTGCTCTTGCTGATTGGGGACGTAAAGAAATTGAAATAGCCGAAAAAGAAATGCCGGGCTTAATGTCATTACGTGAAAAATTCGGGAAAGAAAAACCATTGAAAGGCGTTCGTATTTCAGGTTCATTACACATGACCATTCAAACAGCTGTATTGATTGAAACCCTTACAGAGCTTGGTGCTGATGTTCGCTGGGCAAGTTGCAATATTTTTTCCACACAAGATCATGCTGCTGCAGCCATTGCACAGCGTGGCATTCCGGTGTTTGCATGGAAAGGCGAATCGCTGGAAGAATATTGGTGGTGTACAAAAATGGCTTTGACTTTCCCCGGAAATAAAGGTCCTCAGCTTATTGTTGACGATGGTGGTGATGCAACATTGCTTATTCATAAAGGATACCAGGCTGAGAAAGATTCATCCATTCTGAATGTAAAACCTTCAAGCCACGAAGAAGCAGTTATTCTCCATGTGTTAAAAGAAACTTTGGCCGAAGACCCTAAAAAATGGCATCGTACAGTTGAGGAATGGCAAGGGGTTTCGGAAGAAACAACAACAGGTGTTCATCGTTTATACCAGATGATGGATAAAGGTGAATTGCTTGTACCTGCTATCAATGTTAACGATTCCGTTACAAAATCAAAATTCGATAACCTTTACGGTTGTCGCGAATCATTGGCCGACGGCATAAAAAGAGCAACCGATGTGATGATTGCCGGAAAAGTGGTTGTGGTGCTTGGTTATGGCGATGTTGGTAAAGGTTGCGCCAAATCAATGCGTTCGTATGGCGCTCGTGTTATCATTACTGAAATTGATCCTATTTGTGCACTTCAGGCAGCTATGGAAGGTTTTGAAATTACTACTGTTGAAGAGGCATTACCTGAAGGAAATATTTATGTTACTACCACAGGAAATAAAGATGTTATAACCATTGACCATATAGCTAAAATGAAAGATCAGGCTATTGTATGTAACATCGGCCATTTCGATAATGAGATTCAGGTTGACAAACTTGAAAAATATCCGGGAATTAAAAAAGTAACTATCAAACCACAGGTTGATAAATATATTTTCCCCGATGGTCATGAAATATTTTTATTAGCTGAAGGTCGCCTTGTAAACCTTGGCTGTGCTACTGGTCATCCTTCATTTGTAATGAGCAATTCATTTACAAATCAAACCCTGGCTCAACTCGATTTATGGAAGAACCGCGGGAAGTACGAAAAGAAAGTTTATCGCTTACCAAAATATCTCGATGAAGAAGTTGCACGTTTACACCTTGAAAAAATTGGTGTGAAACTTACAAAACTTTCAAAAATGCAGGCTGATTATATTGGTGTACCTGTCGAAGGTCCTTATAAAGCTGAGCATTACAGGTACTAAAATCAGGATTTTAAATATACTTTCCTTGCTGTCAACCTGAGTTTATCGAAGGTTAGGCAAGCGATTTATGAATTACAATTTCAAATCTACTCGTTTCACAGTCAGGCTGAGTTTATCCTGTCTAAATAATGCAAGCATTTTTTGATCTACGAATAAATTCTTTGGGCTTGGAATTTTGAATTTGAGTCTTAGGTTTTATTTGCAAACTTTTTCCATTGCTGCTGAAGCATCTGCCATTCCTAAATCATAGGCTTTTTGAAAATCGGCGCAAGCTTCATTTTTCTTTTCTATCTGAGCATAAGCCATTCCTCGAAGATAATAAGTGCGGGCTTCGTTAGGATTTTTTGAAACAGATAAATCAAAATCATTTATTGCTTCGGAGACTTTATTGAGGTTGATTTTTGCATAACCACGATTGCTGTATGCATCAGCAAATTCAGGATTTAATGAAATAGCTTTTGAAAAATCAGAAACTGCTGCATCAAATTTTCCGGCCATTCCATAAAGTATTCCACGCTGATTAAAATATTTTTCATTGTTTGAACTCTTTTCAATGGCTTTATTCAAATCTTCCAAAGCTCCCGTCAGATCCATAATTCCAAGCTTTAATAAAGCACGTTCGGAGTACATTTTATCATCTGAAGGGCTAATAGCTATAGCTTTATCATAATCCATTATAGCTTCTTCTATTTTTCCTGATTTGCTTTTTGCAACAGCGCGATTCGTATATGCATCAGCAGCATTAGGTTCAAATTTAATGGCATTATCAAAATCATTAATGGCTTGTTCGTAATTGTTGCTTAACACATAAGCATTTCCGCGATTAATATATGCTGCAGAACATTTTGGATATTTCTTTATAACATCATTCCACAGCGAAAAACTGTTTTTCCATGTACCTGTTCTGATAAAAGTTAATGCACCAAAAACTATTGAAATTACTATAATTCCGGGAAGAAATATTTTTTTATTTTTTTCGAAAAAGGGATGAATAAAAGTAAAAAATGAAAAATATATTCCAATGCAGGAAATGTATACATAACGTTCTTTAACAACCTGAGTGCCTACGGGGATAAGCTCTATCATGACAATGATGGTTAAAAGAAAAAATAAAAATCCGAATAAAATTTCTTTTTTGTTTTTTTTAATTTTTATCAAAAAATAAATTATTGCAATTAATAAAAATGGAATTATATAAAAAAATATCGGTAAAATATTTCCTGTTTTAACAGGATAAGGATGAAATGCCGACATCTTGAAAGGCAAGAAAACACTGATAACATAGAACGATAATGAATAGAGAATGAAAATTATCCTGTCGAAAAAATTATAATATTTTGTGATGTCAACGATATGTCCTGATTTCTGCCGGGCTATAATTGTAATAACCCCGAAAATAATTGATAAAATGAAAAACGGGATTTTAGTTACTAAATCTTTTCTTGAAATTTTAGAATTCAGAAAATAATCAAAAAGCAGTAATATCAGTGGAAGTGTCATTGCTGCTGATTTTGATAAAAGTGAAAAAACAAAGAAAGTCAACGATAAAAAATATTTCCCTTTTCGATTTTTGTCTTTTATAAAATCCAGATAAATATTTGCAGACAAAAAATAAAACAATGAAAACAATAAAGTGCTTGTTGCCGAAACCCATGCCACTGCTTCAGTTTGTAAAGGTGTTAATGCGAATAAAAAAGTAATTCCTAAAATTATTTCTTTAATATTCGTAAGCTTTTTCATCATACAAAAAACCAAAACAATATTTATTAAATGCAAAAGCAAACTGAATGAATGAAATGCCGGAGCTTTTATTCCGAATAAACTATTTATTACAGCAAAACAAAAAGTGGAAAAAGGTTGATACATTCCTACATAAAAAGAAGAAAAGATAAATTTTAAATTATGTAATGAAAGGCTTGTTATATCAGGGTTTCCGGTAACCTGGTCAATATCATCCCAATTCGTGAAACTATTATTGAATGTTGGTAAGAAAGCGAATATTGAAAAAATCAAAATAAGAAATAACCATTTGTATTCAATAAAATTAAATTTTGATTTCTTCAGAATAATTTCCTGTTCCATGAATATTAATTAAAAACATGAAGAATGTTAATGTTCCCGTCAAAAGAGGTCTGATATTGTTTAAGCATTATTGTGGCAGGTCCTTCAATAATAGAACCATCAAGCAGTAAAAATTTTGAACCGCAGCATGAATCTACAGCCATTACTGCCGATTGGTCTACCTCAACAAGTGCGCATGAATTGGATGGCTGGTAAGGGCAATCTCTTTCAAATGCAACAAATTCATCAACCGATTTGTGATAAATAATGATACCGCGAACTCCTCCGGTAACATAAATATACCCACCAACACTATTCAATCCTATATATTGCGTGGAGTTGATATCAACGTAAAAATTTACATAAACATATGGTATTTCATCCTTATCTTTTTTACATCGGGGTGTAAGTAAAATAAATAATGTAAGGAAAGAAAAAAATATAAACGGTTTATAAGTTCTTAATTTCATAAGATGGAATGAATTGCAAAGTTAAATAATAAACGTGAATTGTAGTTTATTATTTATTGTAATAAAAAATCTTATTAAACATTAGTGTAAAGCTTTAATTGATTGGATGCAGTTTTTATTTATATTTGTTATACCGATGAAAATCAAAAAATATATAATTCTAATTATTCTGATTTTAGTATCAGTATGGAATAAAAATATTTTTGCACAATATTCCATTTCAAATGGAGTAAGCCTTCCGGCAAGCGACACTGTTCGTGCATTAATAGTTTTTGTGCAGGTCGATTTTTCAACTGGTGGCTGCCCGTCAAATCTTCCTGATAATATTAATGGCAGCTGGCCCGAAGACTCTTTAGGTAAAAGACTACCTCCCGCAGATGCAGATAGTTATTTCGATTTCAGTATTCCTCCTTATGAAAAACCCAAAGAATATATTACCAAGTTTTATCATCAGGCGTCATTCGGTAATTATGTGCTTCTCGGTGATTATTATCCTGAAGTATTAACAATTCCCTGTAATAAAATAATTGTTAGTGATGAAGGATTGAATTGGGTGCTTGATTCATTAAATAAAAGAAATTCAGGGGATACTACAATTTATACAGTTCATGGTCTTCCGTTAAATGCATTTGACAAATGGACCATTACCAAATCAGGGCTTCCGAAAATAAAAAAACCCGACGGGAAAATAGATTTATTGTATATCATTTGGCGAAACAATCGTTTTCTTTATGGAGTGAACACTAAAGATATTTCAGGGTTTGGTGTTCATTCTACATCAGGAAAGCCATTTAAAAATATGAAAGGCGTAAATAATGTTTCTTCATATAATGCCGGTACAAGTGGTTCGCATGGATATTTCATTACTATTGCCGAACACCTTCATGCAATTTTTGGCGGGAATAATTGGCATACAGCCAATGGAAGAGGAGAACACACTTTTCTTGCTACATCAGATTCATATAGCGTTACAGGTCAGGCTCCGTCAACTATGCTATCTGCCTGCGGTTGGGATAGATGGATGATGAACTGGAAAAATCCCGATAAAAAATTTCTTATAAGCGCATTAAATGAAAACAACGAAGAAGTAAATACTGAACTAATAACTATTGATAGTATTCCGAATGGCGGAACCTTTATCTTGCGCGACTTTATGACTACCGGTGATGCATTACGCGTTAAACTTCCTCATATCAACTGGGAAAAAAAAGGTGATGTGAAAAATCAATATCTATGGATTGAGAATAGAAGAATGAATCCTGAATATGAAAATTATTATACCGAAGATTGTGCAGATAATAATAATGGGAAATTTCCAAACGGTACACCCGGTATTTATGTTTATGTCCAGGTTGGAAAAGATTTAAAACAAGGAGGCGAAGAAATATTCAATGCCGGGTATCCAATGCCTAACAGTCTTGGAAGTTTTTTATTCCCGCTTACTGCTGAAGGAAGTTATGATTTTAGTTATGCCTGGGATAAAATACAGGAACCTTCCGGAACATGCGGTAACTGGGGCAACAGGAATTTGCCCATAGATAAAGCAAAGAGTAAACCCAATCCTTTTACCGGTTTTTCTGATTTATATGAATATGTGGATTCGAATAATGATGGTAAACTTTATTCAGGTGATGACTTACAATCCGGACTTAGCGAAGTTGTTGGCGACACGGTTATCCATTATTTTTATTCAAGTGGCGACTGGCAGGATGCTTTTTGTAAAGAAACAGGAAATATAAAATTATCATTATCATCGAATCCTGCTCCGGTAACGGTTTATACACAAACAACAAATTATGAAGCAAAAAATTGTTACCTGGAAAAAGGAAAACCTGCATCGTTCGAAAACCGCACCATTTGGCTTAACGGACTTTCTGCTGAAATACTCGATGAAAATGTTTTCGGTAATGGAGAAATGAAAATAAAAATTCGCTGGGACGACTACAATGTTTCTCAAAATGTAAGATGGTGTGGTAATATTGCGCTTAGCCCTAATGATTTCGATACATTAAAACCTTCACTGATTTTAGAAAAGAATAAAACAATTCTTCTCGACAGGGGTTATAGTCCTACCAAAATCTCGGCAATAGAAAAGGATATTAATGGTCGTTATATTTTTACCGATTCAACAGTTTTTACATGTTTGGAAAACTCATTTCTATTAATGAATGCAGGTTCTGAGATAATTATTGATAATGGAAGCCGGTTAATTTTAGAAGCAGGCAGCATGCTTCAGATGACAAAAAATAATAAAATAATTCTGCGTAATGGAGGAGATATAAAAATTAAAGAAGGAGCAGTATTGAAAAAAGGTAAGAAATGCATTATCGTAAAAAAGAAAAATAAACAATAAAAAGTATTTAAAATAGTTTTACTTTTGAATAGCTATAGGAAAGAAATGAATATGAAAATTGGTAAAAAAATATTGGTTCTTCTTATTTGTATGCTGCCTTTTTTTGCAATGTCGCAAGGTAATGCAAAAAAAAGAGAACGTAAGCTTGAACAACAAAATGCGAAAAAAGATGCAGAAGCATTGAGGAGCTACCAGAAAGCGATAAAATCCCATCAAAAAAATCAGGATAAACCCACAAGAAAAAGAATGAAACAATCCGTTAAAGAAATGAAGCGTGGTCCGGGTAGTACTAAAAAAACCTTTTTCCTGAAACGGTGGTTTTCAAAGGATAAATAATAAGTGCTTATTTACAAAATGAAATTATTTTACCTTCGGCTTGCTTTATTAATTTTAGCGGTAATTGTGCTGCCATTGATGTCCTACACACAGCAAAGCAATTTCCGCTTCGATAAAATCACTTCCGAAAATATTAAAATCGAAAAAGGTCTTTCAGTAAATACCGTACATTGTATATTACAAGATGACAAAGGGTATATGTGGTTCGGAACATGGGATGGTTTAAATAAATTTGATGGATATAAATTTACAGTTTACAAAGCAAATGAACTGGAAGGCAACAACGAACTATGCAATCAAACAGTACGTTCATTATATAAGGATAAAAACGGGAATATTTGGATTGGCACGGAAGGCGGACTTAATAAGCTTGATATAAGGACAAAAAAATTCTTTCAATACAAGCACAATGTAATTGATAAGTATAGCCTGAGTAATGATACCGTAAGAGTAATATTTGAAGACTCTTTTGGAATCCTTTGGATTGGTACGCAAAACGGTCTGAATGTTTTTGATAAACAAACAGGAAATTTTTTTCAATTTTACTCAAATCCTACAGATAACAATAGTTTAAGCAATAATACAATTACCGATATTATCCAGGATAGGTCAGGGTATATATGGTTTGCTACACAAAAAGGGCTTAATAAACTTGATTTCCCCAATAAAAAAGTAACTCATTTTTTTTACAATAATCAAAATAAAAACAGCATTTGTAATGATACCATTAATTCAATTATAGAAAGTAAAAATGGAGATATTTGGATTGGTACAGCAAATGGGTTATGCAAATATGAAAACCAAAAATTCACCTGCTATAAACAGGAATCAAAAAATTCAAATAGTATTACCAGTAATAAAATAAGTAAAATTTTTCAGGACAGCAAAGGCTTGTTTTGGATTGGTACATCCGATAAAGGATTGATCACTTATGATGAAGTAAATAATACATTCGGGAAATATGAAAACTCATTAGATGATGTTAATAGTATTAGCAGTAATAGTATTTCTTATATTATGGAGGACAGATCTGGAATTATATGGGTTGCAACAGAAAAAGGTGTTAATAAAATTGATAAGAATTCCAATAAATTCAGGCATTACCAGCATATAGAAAATATTGAAAACAGTTTAAGCAATAACTCGGTTTGGGATTTTTATGAAGATGACGATAATAATATTTTTATATGTACTGATGGTGGATTGAATGTTTATAATAGAAAAACAGGAAAAATTAAAAAATTAAAAAACAGTTCCGCTAATGGAAATATAAAATCAGAAAGCAAAATATCAGCTGTAATTAAAGATGAAGATGGGTATATATGGATAGGTACAGGTGATGCCGGTGTTAAAGTTTTGCAGATGAACGGAAGCGAAAATTATAGCGAAGTAGATCTGTTTAAAGATTTTAATTATAAAATAGATAAAACAATATGGTGTTTACACCAGGATAAAAATAAAAATATCTGGATTGCCACAAATAACGGGCTATATAGGTTTAATAAAAAAAATAATGAATTAAAATCATTTAAATATTATTCGTATAATCCTTATAGTATTAGTAGCAATATTATATATTATATATATGAAGATACCGAGGGTGTTCTTTGGTTTTGTACATATAATGGACTGGATAGATATTATAAGAAAAATGACAAATTTTATGCATATAAACATATTCCAAATAATTCACAGAGTCCAAGTACAAATACTATTTATAGCATTTTTGAAGATAAAAACGGAATAATGTGGATAGGCACTTTTGGTGGAGGACTGAACCGATTTGATAAAACTACCGGAACGTTCAAATATTATACAGAAAAAGATGGATTAGCTAATAATGTTGTATATGGCGTTCTTGAAGATAATAACAGTAACCTTTGGATTAGCACCAATAGTGGGATTTCAAAATTCAATAAAACGGAAACCTTTGTTAATTACGATGTGAAAGATGGTGTGCAGAGCAGTGAATTTAACGGGAATGCTTTTCTAAAAACAAAGGATGGTGAATTTTATTTTGGAGGCATGAATGGATTTAATGCTTTTTATCCCAACGAAATAAAACGAAATAAATTTATACCTCCTATAGTTATTACAAGCTTTAAAATATTTAATGAAATTCAAAAGAGCGAAATTCAGGACGGAAATACCATTACCCTTTCTCATAATGATAATTTCTTTTCTTTTGAATTTTCAGCACTTGATTATTCCAATCCTATAAAAAACAGGTATAAATACAAACTTGAAAACTTTGATAAAGGATGGATATTTTGCGATGCCAATCGTCGGTTTGCCGAATATACCAAGGTAAACCCGGGTACTTATAAATTATTGATTAGGGGAACTAACAGCGATGGTGTATGGAATGATAAAGGCATTTCAATTACTATTATTGTTAATCCTCCCTGGTGGGCCACATGGACTTTCAGAATATTATTTATAATATCGGTTATTGCAATTACCTGGTACATTCTTGGAAGACGTTTTCAGCAAATTCGTAAGAAGCACGAGATAGAAAAAAAAGTTATTGAAATTGAAAAACAACTTTTTGAACTTGAACAGAAATCCTTACGACTTCAGATGAATCCTCATTTTATTTTTAATTCATTGAATTCTATTCAAAGTTTTATTATAAATAATGATTCCGATAAAGCTACTTTATATCTTGCAAAATTTGCTCAACTGATGAGGCTGATACTTGCAAATTCCCGCGAATCCTATGTCCCCGTAAAAGATGAATTAAAGTCATTGAAATATTATATGGATATTGAAAATCTTCGATTCGATAACAAATTCGATTATAATATTAATATTGATCCAGAAGTTGATGATGATTTTATAGGAATACCGCCCATGATTATTCAGCCATATGTGGAAAATGCTATTTTACATGGAATAGTAAATAAACAAGGACGGGGAAAAATTTCAATAAACTTATCATTAAAAGATGATTATATCTTTTGTATTATTGAAGATGATGGAGTGGGGCGGGCAAAAGCAGAAAATATAAAAAGCATGTCAGGCTTACATCATAAATCAAGTGGAATGATTATTACAAGGGAACGCCTGGAAATTATCAATAAGCAGTTAAAAGGAAAAATTTTACTAAATGTTATTGATTTAATGAATGAGAATAATGAAGCAATAGGAACAAGAGTGGAAATTTTTATTCCTTTTATCGAAATGTAGAAAAGTAATTGAATATGATTTTATATATTTGTTAATCGTAAGTTTTAAAACCATGGATAAAATTAGAACAATAATAATAGATGATGAGAAAACCTCACGTGAAACATTGTTAGGATTACTGAAGCGTTATTGTAAGAACGTTGAAGTGGTTGCCGAGGCTGACGGATACCGCAACGGTATTGAAGTTATTCATAAGTTTAAACCCGATGTGGTTTTTCTTGATATTCAGATGCCCGATGGCAGTGGATTTAAAATGCTCGAAGACATTGGAGAAATAAATTTTGAAGTGATATTTTCAACGGCTTATGATCAGTTTGCTATCAAAGCAATAAAATATAGCGCTCTTGATTATTTGCTGAAACCCATAAACCCGGAAGATCTTATAAATTCTATAGAAAAGCTGGAAACAAAACTTACAAAAGGGAAAGACAATACTAATGTTAAATTTCTTATTGATACTGTAAAATCACCAAATTTAAATACAAAGAAAATTGTTCTTTCAACTTCAGAAGGTATGCATATTGTTGACATTGATAATATCATTCGCTGCGAGTCGGAAGATTATTATACAAAGTTCTTTTTTAAAGATGGTAAAACCATAATGGTTTCGCGTACTCTTAAAGAAAATGAAGAATTGTTAAGTGAATTTAATTTTATACGTCCACATAAATCACATCTTATAAATTTGAAATATGTAAAAAGTTTTCTAAAAATTGATGGCGGTTCTATTGTAATGACAGATGGAAGCTATGTGCCTGTTTCCCGCAGAAAGAGAGAACAAATATTGGATATCATCAACCACTTGTAGTTTTATAAAGGAAATTCATTTTGCCTTTATCTGTTATTTTTTTACCGTTAACTTTTTTATTCATACCGTTAACTGGTTAATCTTTTTTATTTATAAGTCATATAACTAACTTTACATCAATTTTATAATAAATTGTTAATAAAATATTTATTGCATGAAACATTTATACGCTTAACATTCCAAATACATATTCTCCATTCCGGGAGATTTATATTGAAATCTGCATAAATGCCTTCCGTGCGATAATTATAAAATTAAAAGGTCTAATATTTAAGCATATATGAACTTTTTTATATTCGTTAAAGAAAATATTTGGATTATATTTTTTTTTATTTTTAACTTTACCGCCTTTTATAACACATTATTATTCTAACATAAATTAATGCATATGCTACGTAAGTTACTTGTTTTTACTGCACTGGTTCTGGTTGCAAATACCATGGTACTTGCCCAGTCGTCAGGTACATTGAAGGGCAAACTGATTGATAAAACTACAAAAGAAGCAATCCCGTTTGCCAGTGTTGTTATCGAATCTGGAGGTAAACAGTACGGCGGTGTCAATACCGATATTGACGGAAACTATACTATTAAACCTATTCCTCCTGGAAAATATGATGTTAAAGCAGTTTATGTTGGTTATAAACCATTGCTTATAAAAGATGTTATTATTAATAATGATAAAATCACATTCCTTGATATTGATATGGAACAGTCAGTTCAAACCCTTACTACATTTGAAGTAAAGGAATATGCTGTTCCACTTATTTCCAAAGACCAGACACAAACCGGAGGTACAATGACTTCTGAAGAAATGTCGAAAATGCCCGGGCGTTCTGCTACTTCTGTTGCAGTTACGGTTGGTGGTGTATTCTCTCAGGATGGTGAAATGGGAAGCATCAGGGGACAACGTTCAGAAGGTACCGTTATGTATATTGATGGTGTTAGAGTACGAGGTTCTTCAAGTTTGCCACAAGCTGCTATTGAAGAAGTAACGGTTGTTACCGGAGGTTTACCTGCACAGTATGGTGATGCTACCGGTGGTATTGTTAATATTACAACAAAAGGTCCTTCCCGTGAATTCGGAGCAGGAGTTGAACTTGTAACTTCTCAGTATTTAGATGCATATGGTTATAATCTGGTTGGATTTAATTTACAAGGTCCATTGATCATGGGAAGGGATTCAACAAAGGAATCTTCATTACTTGGTTATTTTATTTCAGGTGAATTATCATCAATAAAAGATGAGAATCCTTCGAGTATTGGTTCTTATAAAGTGAATGATGAAAAATTAGCAGAACTTGAACTTACACCGCTTCGTCCTTCAGGTACAGGTTTTGGAGCATTCCTCAATTCAGAATTTATCACTAAAGATGACCTTGTAAAAATGAAGGCTAAACAGAATGCTTTATCACAGGGAGCAAATCTTTCAGGAAAAATAGATGTTAGAACAACAGCAAATACAAATTTAACTTTTGGCGGTTCTATGGATTATAGCAGTGGTAATGCATGGATTTACAGTTATTCATTGTTCAATAATAAGAACAATCCTTTAACTACAAGTAATACATGGCGTGTTTATGGTCGTTTTACACAACGTTTTCCAACGGATAAAGACAGTAAATCGTTAATAAAAAATGTTTATTATTCTTTACAGGCTGACTTTTCAAAATACTATGCAGTAACTGAAGATGCTGAACATAAAGATAATTTATTCGATTATGGTTATGTTGGTAAATTCACTACACATAAAAAGAAATCTTTTGAATTTGGTTCAGATACTACATTAAATTATAATAATATATGGGTTCATAATGGCTTTGCTGATACCTTATATGAATTTGAACGCGCTGAAGTTAATCCGGGACTTGCAAATTATACGGAATTATATTATAGCTTGTATCCACTAAGTTCAGGTTTCTATCAAAATTCCGTTGATGTTCAAGCAGGTGGTGGTTTGCTTAATGGACAACAACCCGATCCTGTTTATGGTTTATGGGCAAATACTGGAACAAAATATGATTTATATCGTGTAGAGGACGAACAACAAATCGGAATAAATGCTGCCGGTTCTGCTGATATTGGGAATCATGCTATTCAGTTTGGTTTGCAATACGAGCAACGCGTTGATGCATATTATGCTTATACCCCGATTGGTTTTTGGACAGTAATGCGCCAGTTGGTTAATAAGCATATCGAACAGCTGGATACAAAAAATCCACATCCTGTATATGATGATATGGGAGTTTTTCAGGATACTGTATGGTATGACAGATTACTTGACCTTTCATCACAATCATATTTTGATTATAATTTACGTAAAAAACTTGGTCTTGATCCTAATGGTCTTGATTGGATTGATGTAGACAACCTTGATCCTTCTACATTCTCTGTTGATATGTTTAGCGCAGATGAATTATTAAATGAAGGTAATGTTTTTGCATCTTATTATGGTTACGATTATACAGGTAAAAAACTTAAAAATAAACCTACATTCGAAGATTTCTTTTATTCAAAAGATGATTATGGTAATTATAAAAGAGAAATAGGTGCTTTTGAACCTATTTATATGGCAGGATATATTCAGGATAAGTTTTCATTCAACGATTTGATATTTAACGTAGGTTTACGTATCGACCGTTATGATGCAAATCAAAAGGTACTTAAAGATCCATATTCTCTTTATGAAACTCTTTCGGTTTCTGAGGTAAAAAATCTTGGTGGAAACGAGATTACACATCCTTCAAACATGGGTTCTGATTATGTTGTATATGTTAATGATTTAAAAAGCCCTACTGCTGTTGTTGGTTACAGGGATGGAAGCACATGGTATAATGCCGAAGGTACAGAAATTTCTGACCCTACTGTTTTAGAAACACCTTCAGGTATTGCACCTTGTCTTGTTAATCCTAATAGTAAAGAACTTAAAGTTTCAGCTTTTAAAGATTACGTACCGCAGACAAGCTACATGCCTCGTATTTCATTCTCATTTCCAATTTCCGACGTAGCGTTATTTTTCGCACACTATGATGTATTAACTAAACGTCCTACCGATGGAAATCGTTTTAACCCAACTGATTATCTTTTCTTTGAAAATGTTAAAAATACTATCGCAAACCCTGATTTAAAACCGGATAAAACGATTGACTATGAATTAGGTTTCCAACAAAAACTTAATAATTCATCATCATTAAAACTTTCTGCATATTATCGTGAAATGAGAAATCTTGTTCAGATTTATAAATATGTAGATGCTTATCCAAGAACTTACACCTCATATAATAATATAGACTTTGGTACAGTAAAAGGATTAACCATTAGTTATGACTTAAGAAGAACAAGTAATGTATGGATGAAAGCCAGCTATACATTACAGTTTGCTGATGGTACAGGTTCTGATGCTACATCTGGTTTTAACCTGGTTAGTTCCGGACAACCTAATTTACGTACTACTATGCCTTTGGATAATGACCGTCGTCATACACTTACTTGTGTTATTGATTATCGTTATTCAGAAGGTAAATTGTATAATGGTCCGGTATGGACAAAAAAAATAAAAGGAACGGATAAAGTAAAATCTGTACCAATATTCCAGAATACAGGTGTAAACTTCACATTCTCTGGTGGCTCAGGTACACCATACTCTCGTTCTAGTAAAGTAGTAGGTCTTACAGGTGGTGGCGCTACAGTTCTGCAAGGTTCTATGAATGGTTCAAGGTTACCTTGGTCTTTTAGAATGGATGCTCGTATTGATAAAGATATAACTTTAAAATTCGGAAAAAAAGATTCCAAGAAAGGAAAAGAAGCATACCTTAATATATACTTACAAGTGTTAAATGTTCTGGATACTAAAAATATATTGAATGTTTATGCTGCTACTGGTAATGCTGATGATGACGGATACCTTGCTGCAGCTGAATTCCAGTCAAGTATTAATACACAGCTTGATCCTTATGCATATCGCGATATGTATTCGACTTATGTTAACAGCCCATATAATTATAGTCTTCCAAGAAGAATACGTTTAGGAGTTGTTTTTGACTTTTAATTATGGCATGTATATAAATTATAAATGAAAAATCTATGGTTATGAAAAATAATATTCGTTTGTTTTTATTAGTAACATTCGGTTCGTTAATTTTTGCTGAATTTACATTTGCTGAGAAATACCATTATGGTTCTGTTGGCAAAGAGCAACAAAGTGTTAATAAACTGAATGCCGAGTCTTGCTCTCCTGCTACCGGTAGTACGGATTTGAATATAAATAATGTAAAAGCCAGAATAAATACTGGTGGTGATATGTGGTGGGATTTATTAGGTACAGCCAAATACGAAGTTCCTAAAGGTTCCGGAAAAACATCTCTTTTCTCTGCTGCTTTATGGATTGGTGGTGTTGACGTGAACGGACAGCTTAAAGTTGCTGCACTTCGTTATCGTCAGAGCGGAAACGACTATTGGCCTGGCCCGCTTACTAATGACGGTACAGCTTCTGTTGACGCTTCAACTTGTGAATTATATGATAAACATTTTGTAATTACCCGTGCTGAAGTGGATGATTTTATTGCATGGTGGAATGATAAACCAAGTTATCCCGACTATGTTCCTCCTAAATCTATTACAGAATGGCCTGCTCATCCTGAAGGACAAAATACAAATAAACAAAGTCATTATTTAGCTCCATTCTTTGATAATGATGGAAATGGTGAATATGATCCTAATTTTGGAGATTATCCATACTATGATATAAACAATGATCTTTGCCCTACAAATCCTGAGAATTTAGGAAATCAAGCAGCTCATACAGCAGAAGGTAATGGTATTTTAGTTGACCAGGTACTTAAAGGCGACCAGACTTTATGGTGGGTTTTTAACGATAAAGGAAACCTTCATACAGAATCATTAGGCGCACCAATTGGATTAGAAATTAGAGCACAGGCTTTTGCATTTGCTACCAATGATGAAATAAATAACATGACTTTTTATAGTTATGAAATTATTAACCGTTCAACATATCGTTTAACTGATACATACTTTAGTCAATGGGTTGATACCGACCTTGGTGATGCTACTGATGACTATGTTGGTTGTGATGTTGGAAGAGGTTTGGGGTATTGTTACAATGGTGATGATGTTGACGGAACAGGAAAACCTAAGGATTATGGCGAACAACCACCAGCTGTTGGGGCCGATTTTTTCCAGGGACCTTACATGGATCCTGACGGTATTGATAATCCTAAAACTGATGCCACAGGTACACAGCTTTGTGATGTAAGTATTAATGGTGTAAACTTCGGTAATGGTATTGTAGATGATGAACGTTTCGGAATGAGAAGATTTGTTTATCATATTAATGCAGTAGGAGTAATGGGCGATCCAGTTATCGCAATTGATTATTATAACTATCTAAGAGGTATTTGGAAAGACGGAACCAAAATGCAATGGGGCGGCAATGCACATGCTCCCGGTACAGGTGTTTGTGGTCCGGAATGTGATTTTATGTTCCCCGGTGATACTGATCCTTGTAATTGGGGAACTGCCGGACAAGTTCCAAGTTGTACTCCATTTTGGACAGAAAAAACCGTAGGGAATACTCCTGCTGACCGTCGTTTTATGCAATCAGCCGGTCCTTTTACTTTGGAAGCCGGAGCAGTAAATTATATTACCGTAGGTATTCCCTGGGCAAGAGCAACATCAGGTGGAGCTTGGGCTTCAGTAGAACTTTTAAGAGTTACCGATGACAAATGCCAGCGATTATTTGATAATTGTTTTAAAGTAGTTGATGGACCAGATGCTCCAAATTTAACTATCCAGGAACTTGATAAAGAAATTATTCTTTATATAACAAATAATAAAACTTCAAATAATTATAATGAATCATATGTTGAATGGGATCCATCAATTGTTTCTCCTGATTCTTTACCATCTTCACAGCGTTATGACTCATTATATCGTTTCCAGGGCTACCAGGTTTTCCAATTGAAAGATGCAACAGTATCCGTATCTGAAATACATGATCCTGATAAAGCTCGTCTTGTAGCACAGTGTGATGTTAAGGATTTTGATAAAAATGGTAATCCGGTTGCACAGCTTGTAAATTATTATTATGATGAAGCTGTTGGAGGAAATACTCCTGTAGAGGAAGTATATGGAGAAAATAAAGGAGTTGTTCATTCTTTCCGCTTAGTAAATGATATGTTTGCTTCAGGAGATAGTCGTTTGGTTAATCATAAACAATATTATTATGTTGCTCTTGCATACGGATATAATGAATATATGAAATTTTCACAGGAACCTAACTCTCAAATACCTGGAATTAGTGGTTTAACTGGTCAGAAAAAACCTTACCTGGCTGGTCGTAAAAATATAAAAGTATATACTGCGATACCTCATAATCCTGCTCCTGAAACTAGTGGTACTATTTTAAATTCAGGTTATGGTTCTGGTCCGAAAATTACAAGAATTGAAGGTCAGGGTAACGGTGGAAACGTACTTGATTTAACTCAGGCTTCTGTTGATAAAATTCTTGAAAATGGATTCTTTGCTGAACCAGAATATAAAAATACAAAAGGTCCGGTTAATGTAAAAGTTATTGATCCGTTAAATGTAAGAAATTCTTCTTATACCATATCTTTCGACAGTTTAGTGGGAGTTAAAGTTCATCAGGTATCAGGTGCTACCGTTAATACAGGTGGAGATACTGCAACTATGCAAGTTTTTGTATGGAATTTAAAAGACAATAATTCCGGAGAAGTTTTTCATTCAGATAAATCTATACAGGTAGCAAATGAACAATTGTTTCTTGACCTTGGTATTTCTGTTGAAATAGGCCAGGTATGGAAACCTGGTTATTATAAAGTAGGTGCACTTACATCAAATGGGAAAACAGATGATGTATATGCTTCATTAGCTCCAGATAACGGATTTTTAGAAGCAACAATTGAATATGCTGACAGCTCTCAGCGATGGCTTTCAGGGGTACCTGATATTGACGGTGGCGGATTTTGGAACTGGATTCGTTCAGGAACATCTGTTGATGATAATTACCCTAATAATAGTGATTATACAAATCAGGATAATGGTGAGAATTTTGAAAAAATGATTGCTATAAGCGATATTGGAACAGGTGGTACATGGGCTCCTTATAGATTATGTGCAAAAATCAGTAATGATTTAGGTACTGGCGAAGCAGGTTATGGAGTTTCCTATAATGTCAATACTTTTCCACAAAACAGAATGTATAATTTAGCAAGTGTTGATTTAGTTCTTACTTCCGATAAAGATAAGTGGTCAAGATGTGTGGTACTTGAAACATGCGAGGATGCTAATTCTGCATTATGCCAAGGTAATGTTAAAAAATTCGATCTTAGGGCAGCACCTTCTGTTGATAAAAGCGGTAACCCGGATAATTCAGGTACAACAGGAATGGGATGGTTCCCTGGTTATGCTATAAATATTGAAACTGGTGAACGTTTGAATATAATGTTTGGGGAAAATTCATGGTTAGTTGGGGAACATGGCAGAGATATGCAATTTAATCCGACTTCAAATTATGAAACAGAAATAGGAACTCCCTTATGGGGAGGAGAGCATTTCGTATACATTTGTGGACATAATGGAGATGATGCTAAAGATGTTCCTGCATATGATGGTTGTCAGAGAATTTATGACTTATTCCAGGAAACAGATCCTGGTACTTATGCAAATAATAAAAAAGCTGTTTTTAAAGACATATTATATGCAGGTGTTCCAATGGCTTCAGCTAATGCATCCTGGTTATCAAATGATGTAAAAATTAGATTTAGAGTTGCAAAACCTTATACTATTAATTATTCTACAACAGGTTCAAGTATACCTGTAAATAATAATTATCCTATGTATACTTTCTCTACCGGTGATATTTTTACAGAAACCCAAAATGTAGATGCAGCAAAAACAGCTCTTGACCTTATCAATGTTGTTCCTAATCCTTATTATGGATATTGTGGATACGAAGAAAACCAACTTGATAATAGGATAAAAATTACCAACCTTCCTGAAGTTTGTACTGTAACAATATACACTGTTGACGGAGTTCTTATAAGGCAATTTACAAAAGATGAGATAAAAACTTCTTTAGATTGGGATTTGAAAAATTTTGCAGGAATTCCTATATCAGGAGGTATTTATCTGATACATGTTAAGGCAGAAGGTATAGGTGAGAAAGTTATTAAATGGTTTGGAACAATGAGACCAATCGACCTAAACTCATTCTAATAATGTAATATAATTAGTGTTAACGATAATAAAATAATTAATATGAAAAGATTATATAAAATTTCAACAATTGTAATATTAATCATTACATTATTTCCTGTTGTGAAAATACAGGCTGGGAATGAAGACAGGTCAGGACAGGCGGGAGCTTCAGAGCTATTAATCAACCCCTGGGCAAGAAGTTCAGGATGGGGTGGAGCTAACTCGGCTACAGTTCATGGACTGGAAGCAATTTATATGAATGTTGCAGGAACAGCATTCACTAAAAAAACAGAATTGATTTTCTCGCGTACCAATTGGCTTCAAGGGTCGGGAGTTAAAATTAATAATTTTGGTCTTTCTCAAAGGCTTAGCGAAACAGGAGTGCTTAGCTTTTCTATAATGTCAATGTCTTTTGGAGAATTGTTGATCACTACTGTTGATCTTCCTGAAGGAGGAATTGGAACATTTTCACCGAACTTAATGAACATTTCCATTTCTTATGCAAAAACATTTTCTAATAGCATTTACGGTGGAATTGCTTTTAAAATTATTTCTGAATCGATTTCCGATGTTTCAGCACAAGGTATTGCTATAGATGCAGGTATCCAATATGTAACTGGTGAAACTGAAAATATTAAATTCGGTATAGCCATGAAAAATGTTGGTCCACGCATGATGTTTAAAGGTGATGGCTTATCTTTCAGGGGTTATATACCCGGTAATGTAAACCAATTTACAGTTGAACAACGTTCTGCCCAGTACGAATTACCTTCATTGATTAACATTGGTGCTGCTTATGATTTTAATTTTAATGAAAGCAATAAACTTACTGCAGCAGCAAACTTTACTTCAAATTCTTTTACAAAAGACCAATATATTTTTGGCTTGGAATATAATTTTAAAAACTACTTAATGATAAGAGGTGGTTACGCATATGAAAAAGGAATTACCGAAGCAGCTGAAAGAACTACAGCTTATACAGGACCTTGCGGTGGATTTACAGTTGATATTCCATTAAACAAAGAAAAGGGCTCTACATTCGGTATAGATTATTCATATAGAGATACAAATCCTTTTGAAGGAACACACAGTATTGGTGTTCGTATCAGCTTGTAATTAATAAATAATATTATCTTTGTATAAAGAATCCCGTTCCGATAATTATCGGATTTGCGGGATTCTTTATCTTATATATATAGGGAACGAATAAAAAATATTTTATTAATGGAACAAATGTATTATACCAAAGAAGGTCTTGATAAAATTAAGGAAGAATTAAACAGACTTAAAACAGTTGAGCGACCATTGATATCACAACAAATTGCTGAAGCCAGGGATAAAGGCGACTTGTCGGAAAATGCTGAATATGATGCAGCAAAAAATGCACAGTCAATGCTTGAGCTTAAAATTTCAAAAATGGAAGAACTTGTCAGCAATGCAAAAATTATTGATGAATCAAAATTGGATAGTTCTAAAGTATTGATACTTTCAACGGTTAAAATAAAAAATCTGAAGAATAATACGATCATGACTTATACGCTGGTTCCTGAAAATGAAGCAAATTTAAAAGAAGGAAAAATATCGGTAACATCACCTATAGCTCAAGGATTACTCGGGAAAAGCGTTGGTGAAAAATCGGAAATAAAAATTCCGGCAGGTTCATTAACACTTGAAATACTAGAAATAAAAAGACAATAAAATGGCTTCAATTTTTTCAAAAATTGTAAAAGGAGAAATCCCTTGTTATAAAATTGCAGAAACAGAAAATTGCTTTGCATTCTTAGATATTAATCCGCTTGCCAAAGGGCATACTCTTGTTATTCCAAAGAAAGAAACGGATAATTTGTTTGATTTAGATGATAGCACATACAGCGAACTTTGTCTGCTTGCAAAGAAAATAGCAATAGCTATTAAAAAAAATATACCATGTAAAAAAGTTGGAGTAGCTGTTGTTGGTTTGGAAGTTCCTCATGCACATATTCATCTTATTCCCATAAACGGTATTTTCGATATAGATTTCAGTAAGCCTAAACTTAAACTTAAAGAAGAAGAATTAAAAGAAATAGCTTTAAAAATATCATCTTCAATTTTTTAGGTTATTTTATACCGACAGAAAAGAGGTTTGTAAAAATATTTTTTGTTTTCTGTACGGTATAACTCGTTCTAAACAGTTTTGCTTTTGTAAACCTGAAAAGAACGAGTATAAACCAGTTTTTTTGTTTACGGAATATTTTCTATATTTACTAGAAAATAATAAATTATGGAAACGTATAATAACTCTAATCAAAACAATTCGCAAAATCAGGGTGGGCTTTCTACTAATATTATATTAAAAATATGCGGAGCATTAGCTGTGGTGTTTTTAATGTTCCTTCCTGTTGCTGGTTGCGAAGGTTACAGTAACTATAATGTTAATGGATATGATATTATTTTTAAAGCGAAAGAACTAAGTGTGTTTTTAATATTTTTTATAATATCAGTTTTGTGTGGTGTAGCAATATTATTTTTTAATAAACCGATTCAATTTATTATTGTTTCACTTTCAGGGTTGATTGCATTTCTGGCAGCTTATTTTCTTGCTAAAAGCAAAGACGGGATGCAAATGATGGAGATGAAAATTGGAGCTTACCTGGCAATGCTAACCTATATTGCTATTGCTGTAATAAGTTTTATTAAAAATTCAACAGAGAAAAAACCTTTATATAATCAACCATTTACTCAGCAGCCATATCAGCAGCAACCACAATATAATCCGCAACAGCAAAATCCGACACAACAATATTCACAGGCACAATATAACCCACAGCTGCAAAAACCAACACCACCATTAAGACCAAAATTTTGTACAAAATGCGGAAATAAATTTCCTGAAAATTACCAGGGAAAATTTTGCACACAATGTGGCGCATCTATTCAATTACCCAAGCAATAGAAGGACTAGTATGCAGATTTGAACTGTTTCAGAAAACGTAAATCATTTTCTGAGAACATACGAATATCTTTTACTCTATATTTAAGATTAGTGATGCGTTCAATGCCCATTCCAAAAGCATAGCCTGAATAAATTTCGGGATCGATGTTACAATTTTTTAGTACGTTCGGGTCAACCATACCACAGCCTAATATTTCAACCCATCCGGTGTGTTTGCAAAATGCACAACCTTTACCGCCGCATAAAAAACAGGATATATCCATTTCAGCTGAAGGCTCAGTAAAAGGGAAATAGGATGGACGTAATCTTGTTTTTGTGTCTTCGCCAAACATTTCTTTTGCAAAATAAAATAATACCTGTCGAAGGTCAGCAAAGGAAATATTTTTATCAACATATAATCCTTCAACTTGATGGAAGAAGCAGTGAGCGCGCGAAGAAATAGCTTCATTGCGATATACTCTTCCCGGAAATAATTTTCGAATGGGTGGCTTTTCGCTTTCCATTACACGGATTTGCACTGAAGAAGTATGGGTACGCAAAGCAATATCCGGATTCTTTTTAATAAAGAAAGTATCCTGCATATCGCGTGCTGGATGCTCTTCGGGAAAATTCAATGCACTGAAATTATGCCAGTCGTCTTCAATTTCCCTTCCTTCCGAAACGGTAAAACCAATACGTGAAAATATTTCATTTATTTTATTCCTGATGATTGATAAGGGATGACGTGCTCCAACATCAATGAAATCAGTAGGAAGCGAAAGGTCGTTGTCATTTTTATCAGAATGCACAGTTGATTCAAAATCATTTTTAAATTTATCAAATTTCTCTTGCGCGGAATTTTTCAGATCGTTCAGTAGTTTACCTACTTCTTTTTTTTCTTCAGCTGCAACATTTTTTAAATCATTGAAAAGTCCTGTAACCAAGCCTTTCTTAGAAAGATATTTTATACGGAATTGTTCAGCATCTTCAATATTTTTGGCTGAGAATTTTTCAATTTCTTTTAATATTTCCTGAATTTTACTATGCATGAAAATAAAATTATTCAATTACTTTAACTGTCATTTTTACATCTTGTTTTGGCCTGTTAAATTTTGGGTCCACTTTAACAGCAGCAATCTTATCAACTACATCTAATCCTTCATAAACCTCACCAAAAACCGTATAATTACCATCAAGGTGTGGAGTTCCTCCAATAGTTTTATATACTTCGCGTTGTTCTTTGGTGTAAGGTTTTCCTACACGCTGTTCAAAGAAGTTTAATTCTTCGTCAGAGAATTTTTTACCCTGAACAATGTAGAATTGCGAACCTGACGAAGCCTTTAGCGGGTTTACATCATCACCGGTTCTGGCGGCAGCTAATGCGCCTTTTTTATGAAAATACTTTGAAGCATCTATTTCAGCAGGAATGGTATATTCGGGACCACCGTTTCCAAGAATTGCTGTTGAATCGGCATTTTTTGAATCGGGGTCGCCACCTTGTATCATAAAATTTTGAATAACCCGGTGAAAAATAGTACCATTAAAATAACCTTCTTTAGCAAGTTTAATAAAATTATCGCGGTGCTGTGGTGTGCCATTGTACAGTTTAATTTTAATATCGCCAAAACTTGTACTGATACAAACTTTTTTTAACGAATCGTCAGAAAGATTTTGATGTGTGCTCATAAAAGATGCTCCTGTGTAAGAATAGAAAATTGTTATGATAAATAAACCAGCAAAAAATGATACGATCTTTTTCATATTAGAGTTGATTTGCTTAGTATAAATAAATTTATTATGTTTGCATGTTAAAACAACAAAATTACAAATATTCGTGAACTATGAAAGCAATATTTAAATCCATTTTCATAATATTCATTTTATCTTTTATTGTTTTCTCATTTTCTACCTGCAAGAAAGATACAGAATGTGATGCAGTAATAACAGTAAAGCTGGAAAGCGATACCACATCGGTTGTTCCGGGGGCTTTAGTGGAATTAAAGAAACACGATGTTTACATTCAGGGGATAAGCGATGCTGCCGGACAGTTCAGGCATACTTTCAAATTGGATGCTATTCTTGATGTTGCTGCTACTTTAAATGGAACTCCTGATACATTATCGGGTGCAACAGTTATTCGTTTAAAACCTGGTGAAACGGTTTATAAAACAGTTTTTATAAAGTAATATCAATAATTAAAGAAATTTTCTGAATCCTTGTCAATCTATGATAAGGATTTTTTTATTTATCGGAAATATTCATTTTTTCATTATAACAATCTCTGCAAAGGGGTTCGTAGCTGTCTTTTTCGCCCAGAAGAACCAGTTTATTACTGGCAATCGTGCGATGCGATATATGAGCAAGGTTGCCACATTTCATACAAACAGCATGTACTTTGGTAACATATTCAGCAGTTGCCAGTAATGCAGGAATAGGACCAAAAGGTTTGCCCATGAAATCCATATCAAGCCCGGCAACTATAACTCGAATTCCCCTATTTGCCAATTGATTGCATACATTGGGAAGTTCATCATCAAAGAACTGGGCCTCGTCAATTCCAATAACATCAACATCATTAGCTAAAAGCAGAATATTGGAAGACGATGGTACCGGTGTAGACATGATTGCATTTTTATCATGCGACACAACTTGTTCTTCATCATATCTTATATCGATAGCTGGTTTGAAAATTTCAACTTTCTGTTTCGCAATCTTTGCTCTTTTTAATCGTCTTATCAGTTCTTCCGTTTTTCCTGAAAACATAGAACCACATACAACTTCAATCCAGCCACGCTTTTTGGAAGAATCTATCGGGTTTTCTAAAAACATTTTTTCTGTGAATGATAATCTTTTTTATCTTTATTCGTTTTTTTAAAAGTAAGTAAAAATAAAGTTTTTTATACAAATAAATGATATTATGGACAGGAAAATAATTTTGAACGAAATTGTATCACTTCAGGAAACCATTGCCGAACAGACCGAAACTATTATAAATTATAATGATTCCATTCCTCAAATTGAGATTGATATTATTCTTTCCAATATACGAAGTTTATACGAAAAGTTTTACGAGATAAATAAAACAAATAAACCTGGAATTATCATAGAAAAAAATGAAAAACAAATTCAGGTAACAAAAGAAAAAATAGTAAAACCGGTCATTGAAGAACAACCTCCCGTTACTGAAAAAGAAATTGCAGAATTTGAAAAGAACATGTTGATTGATTCAATGGCACAATACACCATGCTTTCAGAATCAATTACCGAAGAAAAAAAATCAGAAAAAACAGAAGAAATAGAATTCCCACAGAAAAAAATTAAACAGCAAAAAAAATCTTCGCCCGATCTTTTTTCGGACGATAACACTATTGCTGATAAATTTAAAGACGAAAAAAAATCTTTAAATGAAGTTCTTTCGGATAAAACTTCAGATATAAGTCTTGCTTCAAGGCTTCAGAAAAACCAAATAAAAGACCTGAAATCGGCAATAGGTATCAATGAAAAATTTATGCTTATCAATGAACTTTTTGAAGGCAGTTTACAAAAATATAATGAAAATATTAATTCGCTTAATTCCTTTACTGATAAGGCGGAAGCTATGAAATTCGTTGAAGGGTTGAAGAAAGAATTTTCATGGAAAGAAAATAGTGAAGCATATATTATGATTACGGATTTGGTTTCCAGGAAATATTTGTAACCCGGTTCTGATGAAAAAATATTTTTTTCTTTTTGTTTTTCTTTTTTCCTTCTTCTTCAATTTTGCACAGGATATAAATTATGCCCGGAATATAATCGATTCCTTGTGTTCGCCACAAATGCATGGGCGCGGTTATGTTAATAATGGACAAGGAATAGCTGCCGATTTTATTGCAAAAGAATTTGCAAAAAGTAATTTGATATTTTTTGGAGAAAATTATTTTCAGAAATTTAATTTATCCATTTCTACACTTCCGGGTGCTGTTGAATTAAAAATTGGCAAAAAACAATTCAAGCCCGGGGTTGACTTCATGGTAACATCAGCGGGTGCGTCAATCAAAGGAAAATATAGCGTACTTATATTCGATAGCTTATTGCTTGAGAATAAAGATGCTTCAGAGAAATTTTTTAATAATGATTTTTCGAAAAAGTTTGTTTTCATTGATAAAAGCGGTTTCCGTGATAAGAATAGAAAAAAAATGATCGATTCAATTATCGATTATAATGCTTTTAATGCAAAAGGAATGATGGTTCCTGAAGAGAAATTGGTATGGGGAGTTGAGGATGCAATATATTCTGCAATACCAACAAAAGTAAGCATTCAGGATTCTTTGATAAAAAGTAAGATTAAAAAAATTTCGATTAAAATAGATCGCTTTATTGAATCCGCTTACGAAATGAAAAATGTTGTGGGTTATATCAAAGGAATTGTAAACCCCGATTCATTTATTGTTTTTACAGCGCATTACGACCACCTGGGACAAATGGGTAAGGATGTATATTTTCCGGGAGCCAACGATAATGCAAGTGGCGTAGCCATGATGCTGAATTTAGCAAAATATTATTCCGAAAATAAACCTGCGTACTCAATAGTGTTTATAGCTACTACAGGCGAAGAACTTGGATTAAAGGGTTCATTTTATTTTGTACAGCATCCTTTGTTTCCCTTGTCAAATGTACGTTTTCTGATAAACCTTGATTTGGAAGGCACCGGCGATGATGGAATAAAAGTAGTGAACGGAAGTATTTTTCAAAAAGAATTTGATATACTTACTCAAATAAATGATGAAAATAAATACCTAAAAACTGTTGGTAAACGTGGCGAAGCAGCCATTAGCGATCATTATCCTTTTTATGCAAAAGGTGTGAGATCGTTTTATATTTACACATTAGGTGGTATAAGCGCATATCATAATGTGTATGATAAAGCCGAAACCCTTCCGCTTACAAAGTTTAATGAAGTGTTTGAATTAATTACTGATTTTGTTGAAGCAATTAAATAAAAAACGGTTAACAAAATTTTTAATAACTCTTTTCAAAAAACAGTATAACTAGATTATCAAATTCATAATTTTGAAATATAATTTTAAAACTTACTCAAATGGCTACTACAAAAAAGAAAGCTCCGGCAAAAAAAGTTGCTGCTAAAAAAACTGTTGCAAAAAAATCGGCTAAAAAATGCGGTTGCGGCTGCGGTTCAAAGAAAAAATAATTAAAAAAAGGCTGTCATATTAAGGCAGCCTTTTTTATTCGACCACGTATCTGAGTTGAAATCCGTATAAGAAAATCTCAGCGAGGTATTATTAATTTTGAGACGTCCACTTTTTTTTATTTTTTCTCAATAATTCAATAGGTTTTAAATGAAAGAAAATTGATTAAAGCTTTTAATTTTATTATATTTGTTGTTCCCAAAACAAAACTATATCTGGTAATTAATAATTATATGATATGAAAAAACTTTTTTTGATAGTTGCGTTGCTTAGCTGTAATAATTTTCTGAAAGCTGATGAAGGCATGTGGCTGCCTATGTTTATTCAGCGATTGAATTATGTGGATATGCAAAAAATGGGTTGCCATTTAACAGCCGAAGAAATTTACAGTGTAAATCATTCAAGCATTAAAGATGCGATAGTTAGTGTTAACTATGGAGATTGCACAGGAGAAATGGTTTCCCCCGAAGGACTTTTAATGACGGCTCATCATTGCGGTATTTATTATATACAGAATCACAGTACCCTTGAAAAGGATTACCTTAAAGATGGTTTTTGGGCAGCAAGTAATGCTGAAGAACAGCGTAATGATAAGCTTACCGCTACTTTCTTAATCAGTATTGAAGATGTTACCGGTAAAATTTTACCTTATCTTAACGATAAAATGACCGAAACTAAAAGAAATGCAGTTGTGGATTCATTGAGTGCAATTCTCGAAAATGCTAAGATAAAGGGAACCACATATGATGCAAAAGTGGAATCATTTTATAATGGGAATGAATATTATTTATTTGTTACAGAAACCTATAAAGATGTTCGCCTTGTTGGTGCACCACCCGAATCATTAGGTTTGTTTGGTGGAGAAACCGATAACTGGATGTGGCCTCGTCATACAGTCGACTTTTCATTATTCCGTATTTACATGTCTCCAGATAAAAAGCCTGCGGGGTATTCTAAAAAAAATATCCCTTATATGCCTAAACATTATTTGCCCATATCATTAAAAGGAGTTAAAAAAGACGATTTTGAAATGGTACTGGGGTATCCTGACGAATCAGAAAGATATATTACATCTTATGGAATAAAAATTCTGACAGATAGGTATTGTGCAGCAATTATAAAGAATCGCGAAAAACGACTCTCCATAATAGGTGAAGACATGAAAGCCAGCGAAGAAGTTAATATTCAATATTCCTCGGAATTTTTAGTTGTATCCAATTATTACAAATTTTTTAATGGTCTATTGGATCAACTTCAAAAGTTAAAAGTTTACGATAAAAAAGTTGCGTTCGAAAAAACTTTTACAACCTGGTATAGCAGCAACCCGGTTTTAAAAGCAAAATATGGAAATGTATTAAATGAGATTAAAGATAAAAATGATACAATAGGGAAATATGTATACCCGCTAATATTATCTGGAGAAGGAATTCGGAATGGAATTAAAATTTTATCATATGCAAAGACATTTACAGAACTTAACACACAGTTAAAAAATGGTTCTAATACTGATTCTATAAATAAACGAACACAAAGTCTTACTTATGCTGCCAAGCAATTTTTCAGGGAATATAATTTGAGTACAGATAAAAAGATTTGCCTGGCCATGTTAAAAATGTATTATGATAATGTTTCTAAAGAATTTTATCCTGACGTTTTTACAACCATTGAAAAAAAATATAAGGGCGATATTTCTGCATATGTAAATGAAATGTACGATAAATCGATATTTGCAAGTAAAGATAAAATCCTTGAATTTTTAATTACCCCGGATTATAAGAAACTAGAAAAGGATATTGGATATATCACTATGTTATCATTTAATAATAAAGCTCAGGAAATTAGGACTTCATACAATAAAGCCAAATCAGAACTTGCAAAAAGTAATCGATTATATGTAGCAGGAATTATGGAAATGAATAAAGATAAAAAAAATTATCCTGACGCTAATCATACATTGAGGCTTAATTATGGTAAAGTAACAGATCTTACTCTTTCAACAGGTAAGAAATATAATTACTATACTACCCTTGATGAAATGATAGCCAAAGGAGATACTTCTAATCCTGAATTTACAATACCACCCAAATTAAAATCACTTTACGAAAGTAAAGATTATGGAAAATATGCAGATAATGGCGTCATGAAAGTTTGTTTTATAACCAATAATGATTGTACAGGCGGAAATTCAGGAAGCCCAATAATAAACGGTGATGGCGAGCTTACAGGTATTCTTTTTGATGGGAACTGGGAATCGGTAGCAAATGATTATGATTACAATGCCGAAACTCAAAGAGCAATTTGTGTTGATATTCGATTTGTTTTATTTATCATTGACAAATATGCAGGAGCTAGTAATATTATTAAAGAACTTTCATTAAAAGAGTAATCTTGAATAAAAAAAAGAAGCAGGTTTAATTTAACCTGCTTCTTTTTTTCGTTTTGATTCAAGGTGATAATATTATTTTATTTTGTTTTTAAGCTGGGCTACTTGTTCCTGGGCTTTCATGAAATAAAGGTTCCGTTGCTTTTCGGAAACTCCGCTAATCAGTGTTGATTTTTTCATGATTCCCTTAAGCCACAATTCGGTTTCGTTACAAAAAGAATTATTGATAGAAATCATATTATTAAAAGTATGATAGCGTATATATACACGCCTGAAAGTTGGGATATTAACCAGTATGTAATTATTCCCTAATTCAATATCGCTGTTATATAATGCAAAATTACCTTCAAAACCTGCAACATCGGCCTTCGTAGCTTTTTCGGCCTGTTGCTGAATGTCATTTAGTGCCGCTGACAGTACATCACATAAATGTACAGCCATTTCATTTTCGTGAAATATTCCTGCTTCATAATAAAAATCAATTTGCTTTATAATGCTGCTTATCGTGCGGTCATTCCAAATTTCAGTACTGGGATTGCGTTTATATATTTCTATAATTTTTTTTCCTATTTCAGAAACTTCTTTAGGCAATAATAACGGATCATATTTCTTTCCTTCAAAAGAAGGAACATTCATCACCGATTTCATCCAATAGAAAATTTTAAATGACGCTAATTCGGGAAATTTGAAAAGATGAAAAAGTGGAATGTCTTCAGCTGTATAGATGATCTCTTTCTCTTTAGCATTATCAATGATTTTCATATCATTTAATATTCGCTGAAGGTATTCGATAATGAATGATACATCATTTGTTAAATGGGAGTATGTGAAACTTACGATATCATTTTCCTGTTTGCAAAATGAATCAAAAGAGATATGATAAGCATTGCATATTTTGATGATTTCATCAAATGTAAAAGTGGTTTCGCCACGGATTCGACGATAAACACTATCGGTGCTTAAGCCTAACAGTTCCGCTAATTCATCAACCAGCGAAAGATTTGCAGACAAAGAATGTTTAATACTATCGATAAAATTTTGCTGAAGTGAATCGGGTTTTTTTACCATAAATATTTTTAGATTTTATTGCCAATCAACACAAAAACATTTGCAATTTATAACAAAAAAATATACTCATTTGCAAAAAATGCAAAAATAGTTCTTTTCACTGGTCAGATGAAATCAAAATTTGCTATAAACCTTAATTATCTAGCATCTTGTGCGGTATCCCGTTTTGATAGGCTTGACAACCATGGTAATTTTACATCAGAAAGTTAAACATAAAAATATAAAAACCATGAAAACAAAAATCGAAAAAATCAGAAAAATGATGTTATGCCTTATAATAATATTCGGTATAAACATTAATGCACAATCGCAAAAATCAACAGTGGGTATTTTAAATATATACTCAAGCGGATTGAGCATAACTAATGCACAAATGGGCAATTTACTTCGCAGCGAAGTTGAAAAACTCGACACTTTTGAAGTGATTGACAAATTTGATATTGATTACCTTTTAAAACAAAAAAGTATTGAAGCGGATTGCTACAATAAATTATGTCTGAACGAAATTGGTAAGATCATCAATGCTGATAAAATGTTCTCAGGCAGTGTTGAACTTATTAATGATCAAATTACAATTACTTTAAGATTGATTGATGTTGCAACGGGTTCTGTTGAAAAAACGCAGGTAAATGAATTTCTTAACCTGCCTGTAGAAATAAAAAACATGTTGAAAATTTCTGTAAGTGAAATGTTTGGACAAACAGTTGATGAAACAATGAAAACAACTCTTTCAAAAAAATACAATTATGATAATGCAATTAACAATCCCCAGGCAGAAAAATTAAATTGCAGTGGTCCAAGAATGGGAGTGGCATTTATCACGGGAACAGCATCCAAAATTATGAAGGCTCCAAAATCACAAGGAGGATTTGACTCATACCCGGTAATGTTTCAGTTTGGTTACCAGTGGGAACAGCAATATCTGAACGAAGGAAATTTCCAGGCTTTATTCGAATTTATCCCTATAATAACCGGACTTGAGCAGGGAATGTTTGTTCCAAGTTTCTCGGTACTAAATGGGTTGAGGGATAATAAAAACGGATGGGAGTTTGCTTTTGGTCCAACCTTTACAATCAACAAAATGGGAAAAGGGTATTATGAAGAAAATGGTGATTGGAAAATTTACAATTGGGAAAATGATTCTACTTATAATCCAAATCATTTGGATTTGGTAAGGCGTATGGATAGCAGGGGAAATATCAGGGTAACATCAGGTTTGGTATTTGCTTTCGGAAAAACAATCAAATCGGGAAGTCTTAATCTGCCGGTAAATATTTTTATTAATCCTAATAAAGATGGGTTACGTTTTGGAATATCGTTCGGATATAATGCAAAGAAAAAATAAATTATTCATGGCGAAGCCTGCAATTGCAGGCTTCGCCATGAATAAAAAAAATTATAAATTTTATGATAATTTAATTTATTATAGAATTGTATATTATACAGAATCTTAGCAAATTTGTAAAACAAAATGTGCTTAGATTCTGTTATACCGATTTATCCCGACTTGTCGTGGATAGGAATTTATTGCAACCGAACTTGTAAGTTCATGAATACCTTTAAAATAATACCAATTGTTAATTTAAAATAGTCCAAAGGATATTTTAAATTTTACAATGGTTATGCCGATGAAATAGATGTTATAGTACAATTTATTGGACTATTACATCTATACAATCGGTATAAAATAAGTTATGAATAAATCATTCCCGTATCGGTATAACATTTACAAACACCCGGATTTTGGTTTTGTGTTGAATAATCATTTTTGGAAAATAATAAAAAAGAAAAAATACTTTTCTGTCAAACATTTTAATTCAAATATGATGAGAACAAAAAATAATAACCCAATAATTACTTTACCTGCAGGCGTCAGCTTTCTTATTAAGTGTATTTTTTCACTCTTATTAATATACATGATTCAGATTGACTTGTTTGCATTAAAAGGTAAAGTTAATGATGAAGAGAAAACCTTAATTAAAACAGAAAGTAAAATATATGCTGATACGAATACTAATTTGTTCAGCATTTATTCTTGTGATAGTGCTACCTATTCGATTTTGTTATCAAATTCATATCAATAGTTCGTTAATTTTTTTATACGTTTTAACAAGCAATTTTACCAAGCCATATAGCATCTCGATAAACCCTCCTTATTTTTTTGCAACTCAAATCAATTTCTAAGTTTGCAAAAATTCTATCCAC